>Ga0209589_1006742_pt1 | contig 18839 bp, 10 predicted proteins | sample CowpeawhiteBW_FD_187525 | JGI IMG/M metagenome (GOLD analysis project Ga0209589, IMG submission 187525) | Root nodule microbial communities of legume samples collected from California USA - Cow pea white BW (SPAdes) (version 2) | ecosystem: Host-associated > Plants > Roots > Nodule | place: USA...
TATATATATATAGAAGTAAAAATTTAAAAAATATCTTAAATATGGTATAACAAAATAAAACCTATAAACACTAAATCATCCCATGTATACAACAGCTACTAGTTATCCTGGCTACTTCACTTCTCGTTGCTCAAATTAAATATTTGTAGTCACAATTTTTATTTCATAATAAATGTTAATATATGTACCAACTGTTTACTTTAAAACTTTGTGATGAAAGTTTGCAAAATATATTATCTGAATAAAAGTTTTCAGAAAATAAACATTAGTGCTTATCTTAAATAGCATCATGTAAAAACCGTTGATGAAGATTTTAAATTAATCTTATTATAAAATATTATACGAAACTATCATATTTCAAATTTAAAAGTTACATATTTTATTGTATCCAAATGAAATTTTCGTAACTCAATCTTAATTTTTAGTATAAAAAAGTGATACATGTTTAAAAATAATAATTATAATGCAGTACAAATAAGAGTTTTACTTTTTGCTATAAACTCATATACTTGGTGCAATAAACTCATTGATCCTCTCATATATATATATATATATATATATATATATATATATATATATATATATATATATATATATATACACGTTAAATTTGACATTATTTTAAAATTTACTTTTTCAGCATATATTACATATTAGTTGGGTTTGGTGTGATAAGATGGAGATTAATGATTTACATGATTATATATGCGCTAACATAACAGATCGATGCCTTTGCTCTTAAGGAGTGAACATGTTCAAATAGGAAAAAAAAAAGTTGATAGAGATAGGTTGTTAGGGATTTATAATTTGCTTACTCTTTTGGGTAAGGTCAAAACTATGTACATAATTTTTTTAGAATATTTGTTTTTTATTTGGTTAAACATAAGAACTTAAAATAATTTAAATTGGATCATGTAAATAAATATAAATAATACAATAGTTACTATTATGTTAGATTTTATTATATTTTGGGATTATATATTCATTATTTAAAATTTAAATATTGTTTTATCATGAACTTTCACGTGAAATTGGAATTTGTTCTTATATGATATTTTGATATTTTTGGTGTCAAAACTTTATCAATGAATGGATATAGTTATTTTAATACAATTACCTTCGGTCTGAGATGACCAATCTCGACCTTCGATTCGAGTTGACCTGTCCCGACTTTCAATCTGAGTCGACCTATCTCGACCTTCGACTTAGGTTTTCATGTCACGACTTTTGGCCCGAGTCGGCCTGTCTCGATCTTTGGCTTGTGCGGGTCGGTCTCGTCCATTAGTCCAGACCAGTCCGTCTCAATCTTCGGCTTGGGCTAGTCCATCTTGACCTTCAGAACAAGCTGATCAGTCTCAACCTTTAGCTTGGGCCAGTTTGCCTTGACTTTCGACTCGAGTCATCTTATCTCGACCTTCGACCTGAGTCGACCTTTCTTGACCATCGACCATTGACCATCGGCCCAAACTGAATCATCTTGGCCTTTAGTTGGGATAACCTGTCTCGATCTTTGGCTTAGGTTGACACGTCTCGACCTTTGGCCTGGGCCATCATGTGTTGACCTTCAGCCTGGACCGACACGTCTTAATCTTCGGCCTAGGCTCGCTCGTTTCTACCTTTAGTTTGGGCCGACCTGTCTCAACCTTTGGCCTAATCGGTTAGTCTCAATAATAAGTCTAAATCGGCCCATCTCAGCCTTCGACAAATCTCGACGTTCGACCCACTTTGTCTAGTCTCGACCCTTGGTCCGTGCTAACACTTCTCGACCTTCGGCCCGGACTGGCACTTCTCGACCTTTGGCTCGGACTACCACTTCTTGACCTTTGGTCTGACTCGTCTCGACCTTCGGTCCCTACCAACCCGTCTCAACCTTCAGCCTGGTCTACCCATCTCAACAGTTGACCTAGATCGACTTGTCTCAAGCTTCGACACGGACCAAAATGTCTTGACATTCGGCCCGCGCCAACCTGTCTCAACCTTCGGCCCGGGTCGGTCTCCCTCGACCTTCGGTTCAGACTGGCCAGTCTCGACCTTCAGTTCAGGCCGACCCGTCTCAACGTTCAACCTCAGCCGACCCGTCTCGACAATGTGCTTAGACTTACTTGTCTCAATCTTAAGCTCAGCCTGGCTTGACATGACTCAGCTCGAACTTTGACTCAAATTTAAAGTATTAATTTTAAGAGTTAATTAAAGTCTTTCAGTAAAAACACATTAGCCTTGACCTTAACCTACTTGAGAGGATGTTTTGGTTTGAGGTTTTTTTTTTGCCCCCTCATTTGGGACCTCCTAAAAGAGGAAGTTAATGAAGGGTGTGATTGAACTAGGCCATGGGCCATTGACCAAATATGTCACTTTTAATTTCAATATAATGGAATAATGTCCCAAACAACTAAATACCTCATATTTTAAAGAATAAATATCATAATGTCATCAAAATGATGGAAAAAATAAAACAACTATGAAAATTAAACAAAAAATTATGGATAGTTAAAATTTGTACTTTATAAATTTATAGTTTTGCAAGAAAATAACTAAAAGTGGTCTTTTATAAGTGAAACTTAATTATTTTATTAATAAAATTTGAACTTATAAATAATAGAATGAGTATAGTTTTATTTTATAAAAAATACTACATCTCTAAAATTATCTATTTTTTTCTTTCGTCTACATACTAAGTTTGTGATTTATATGTTAATCTCTTTGAGCGTTAGAGACCGTCATAGGAATTTTGATGTAGAGTAGAAGTTTTTTCTTCAATAAGAATTTTCACCAAAGTAAGTTCATTTTTGTCATTTTCTTGAGTCATTTTGGAAATTTGCTTGCATAGGGAGAAATGTTTGCATGTGACTCTTTTGGGTTTTAGATGAATGCTTGTCTGTCCATGATCACTAGGATGTGTTTAGATTATTAATATGAGTTTTTTTTTGTACAAGTAGAGTATCATGTGAGAATTATATTCCTTGGAATTTAGTTGAAATTAGGATTTGATCCATGTAAGAGAAATTAGTTATTTTCTCTTAGTGTTTTGATGAATGATCTGATGGTAAAGATATTATGATAATTGCTTTTGTCATAAGAAATGTAGCTTGTTAACTTTATTGTTATAATTGAATTATCTTTGAGTTTGTTGAGAAATTTAATATTGAGGTGTTGGTATGATTATGAGAGTATTGATAAATTGAGATATACCTTTTGAGTCGATTGGTTCTATATAAAGTCATTTTTTCAAATAACTAATTATTACCCTTTTGGAAATAAGCATTAGGCAAAACACTCAGTTTGAACCATATTGACCATCTAATAAAATATGTGATGTTTTTAAATTATGCAGACACACCGAGTGAGTCAACCAAATGCTAAGCAAAAGTAAAGTTTTATGAATCTAGAGTGCTCAAGTCGTTTTACTTATTGGGCGAGTCAATACTTGTTGGGCAAGCCTTCTAAAAAGGCTCCCTAAGGGTTCTCTGTCTATACGTGTGTTTGTGTTTTTCATTGTGTGTGTTTGTCTTCTAAGATGTGTATTGAATGGTAATTCAATATATGATTATTCTAACTCTGCACTAATATCATACTTACATTGCCATAGAGATAGATATTTAAGTGGTGAGGATCGATGAAGGTTCTTATATTTGGAGTGCAGTATAAAAAAAATCATATCATGTAGGTAGCAGGGATTTACCCTGTCATATAAGAAAGACTTAGGTTCTGATATGTGACTATATATGAGTGGCAAATCATATGATAGGTGCAGAATTTCTCAGTCTATATAATACACCACTCTTCTAGAAGTAGAGTCAAATTATTGGTAATGATATAGGTTTAATTTGAATTGCATTGTGAGATTGATGGATGCGATTTAAAGAAATATGAATTTTGAAATGTTCAAATTATAAATGGTTTTTTTATTTTAAAATATCACAACTTATCTTGTTTTTTTGTGTGATTATCAATTATTATGATCACGTATTACATGAGAACAAAATACCTAAATTGAGATTGAAAAAATATATAGTTGTGTAAAAATATTTAATTCCTCTTAATAATATATATATATATATATATATATATATATATATATATATATATATATATATATATATATCCACACACTTTTAACATACGTAACATATTAGCATTACTTTATTTACCTTATTTATATGATTTTTAATAGTTTATTTTATGCATTTTGTTGGTTTCTTTTACTAATTTATTTGTTATTTTGTATTTTTAATTCTAAAAACATATTTTTGCACAATATCAAATAAATCCGATTACAATACTGATATCTTTATTTATAAAATATTCGTAAACCATCAATTTATAAGATTAATCACATGTCCATAACAAAGATTTATACGGAATGAAGTGTTTTCAAAATAAGTAATATTTTTTTACCTCACATAAATATTGGATTTCATTTTTCTTTATCTATTAAAAAATAGAGATGTCAAAAAAGATTCATACCGCATTTAAAAGTCACAGAAAGAAAATGAATATTACAAATAGATATTAGCGGATAACATGTACAATTACGGGTACCTTTTATACTCACATGTTAATGGGGTAGATACAAGTATCATAGTATCCATATCCTAGATACGAGTACCCACTAAACTATATATATATATATATATATGGAGTTTTTCGTCCTTGATGCACAATATGAGAATGGAAAATACCATGCTTAAATCAAGGGTTTGAACCATAATTGTTTTTTCATAAGATGTGATAAAAGTTAAAACCTTGATTTTGAATGAGTCATTTTTTATTAATTAGTTCTATTATGTAGAATGTCGTTTAATATTTGCTTTTGTAATTTTATTTGAATTTGTATGAATTTGAGTTTATTTGAATTTTGTTTGGAAGGTATGATAGTGATGTATTATATTTTATTTGAATTTATGATTAAAATATGTTAAATATTTTTAGATTTTTTTTAAAATACTTATAAAAACCCACATATATTACAAAAATATGCGGTATCTGCATAAATAAAGAGACATATACGAGATAAATATTTATCCAACAAATAAAATATAAAGAAACTATTACTCATATCCTATCGGTCCCGATGATATTCCTATTCAAAACAATATCCCTAGTAAATTTTGTTGAATAGAAAGTAAACAACATTTACAAATGCCTAAGATAAACTCAAGTAAAATATTCTCATACCATTTACTTTTATAATTTTTTTATTAAACAATATTACTGCCTCGAAATTAAGTAAGTTTGTAAAAGCTTACTTTATGTAAATAGCAAAGATATTCTATAAGTTTTAATTTCCTATTTTCTGAGTTTCAATATACACTACGCCTTTTTTTTATAATGTTTACTTTAATGTAAAAATGTGATAAAACACACATTCTAATTAACATTTTATTTAACTGTTGGCAATATGCTTCTAAAATAGAAAAAGTATTTTTTTTTATAATCCTTTTGTCATATAATCCAATAAAAAATATTTACCATAAAAAAGTCTTATAAGACTGAAAATACTTTTAGAAATGTTTTTGTAACATCCCATTTAATAGTCCTTTCAGCTATTAAACAAAACATCATATTATGATAGAGCAAAGCAAATCGACAGAAAGACATACAAAAGTTTAATACAGTCGTCCCAAAAATAATCTATTTTCAATCCTTGTACTACTATCAGAAGCAGAGTTAAAGAAAAGTACGACTTATACATTCCAAAATGCTCTATTCTAAAAGCACAAGTCCATAAACAAAGGAACACTAGGAGTCACTGATCAGGTCCGGTCTGAGGGAGACGTACCATCACCTGTATTCTTCTCTGCTCACACCAAGTAGTAGGTGGTCATCGCAAAAGAAGATATTCAAGGAAAAACATGCCAAACAAGAAGGGTAAGCTAATAACTCACATAAAGAGCGGTGAAGTCACATAAAAATATATATATATAATAAACAAACAAATTTTACACACATTGTAAATTAAACCAAGTCGCTACTACAATACATACAAGTACCCGACTCTAACTCAATATCCGGATTATGTAAGCAAATTGGATCTCTTGGTAGCTTGCACTTGTGAAGGTTCCTAAACTCTGCAGAGTTTAGGCTCAAGGGGTTATCACCCAACCACTCCCAAGGTAAGTCCCCTTCGCGTCTATGACTGATCGGGTCCATAGACTAGGACTTCTTGCTACTCCTCACGACATAACCCACTATGCTCTACATGAGTCTTAATGGATTATTGGAGCGTCAGGATGCCAACCAAAAACGAGTAAATGCTTACACACACTAAGTACTTTGCCTAGGAATTCCCATGAAATCCTAGTTCATCTCATCCCTTCACAATTCTCATTTCACCAACTTTCATCATACAATTATATGCATACACTACAAATCATCAACATCCAACACAATGGCAGACCTAGGTTAGGACAAAGGGGAGCCATGGCTCCCCCAAACTTTTAATTTTATATATATATATATATAATTTCTAATATTTTTATTAAGTTATATATATTATATATTTTTATTGTTTAAAAAGTAAAATAAAAATTAATGTAATGGATTAGTAACTGGATTAAAGAGATTAAGGTTTTATATCTGGTTATAAGGTTTATCCACAACAAGTTATAAAAAAGTATGAAATAAAAGAAAGACAAATTAGGAAAAAGAAATTGAAGAACAGAGATAATAAATATGCATACTCACACGATCTCATGAATAAGTATCCTAATATGATATATGCATGTTAGATTTATGATTCTTCCATTACAATATTTCTCCCAAATTAAGTTTCCCCAAATTAGTATGAACCCTAACTATGATTTTAGGAATTTTTTGTATGAAATTGGCATAAACCTTAATTATATTTTCTCAAATTAGTATAATCCAACATTATAAAATGTTGATATTTTGTATTTTCAACTACATACAATGAATTAGTTGAATACTCTTGAATTGAAATAAAAAATAGAATACTCATTTATGTGAATTCAACAAATTAAAAAAATTAAAAATTGAAAAGTTTGAATTGCATGATTTAAATAAAGAAAATAATTTTTTTAATTAAAAAAATTATAGATAAAACATCTAATTTGGCACCCTTGCATATCTTTTTCAAGTTCCGCCACTGGTCTTAAAGATAATATAGAGAAGAAAAGAAGAACACTTTTGAGAAAACTCTAGTGTCGGTTGGGTCTGTTGTTGTTGTGTCTTCCCCATGCACCTATGTGGTATTTATAGGTAAAAAAAGGAGACAAAGAAGTAAATAGTAATAAGAATATAGTCGTTAGCCATAAAAAACATTAACCCATAAATTAAAGTTTATAAAAACATGAGTGAAAGAGCTTGTGGTGAAAGTGCGTGCACGGTTTTAGTTGCACTCAAAGCTCATTGGCTTAACTCCAACCATGGTTTGCCAACAAGAGGCGTAATTCGAGAAACTCATCACGCAAGGTTCATCAGAATGGGGAAAGCTATGTAACAATGACTACTACTCCAAGCTCTTTCCAGATAAATATTTTGATCTTGAGTCGACCATCAAAGTCATTCTATGACCTTGAGATAAACATCTAAATTGTAAAATATTTAAAAAAAAATGATTTTGCTGGCGGTTGTAACTGCCACTAAATATGAGACGTCTTTTTTTCAAAAAAATTATGATTTTGCTGGTGGTTATAACCGCCGTTAAATATTTAGTATTTTTTAAATTGATTTAGAGGCTGTTAAAACAGACATTAAAAGTATTAGTGGTGGTTATTCCGACGGTTATATTTAACTGACACTATAGTACTTTTGTAAGTCTAAATTCTACGTCGGTTGATTAACTAATGAAAATAAAAATAGTGGCGGTTAGAACCGCCACTAAACCTCATCCCTAACTGACACTAAAAATCAATTTTTTAGTAGTGTTAGTCAAAAAATATTAATTTATTAATTATCATAATTGAATCCATTTTATAGGTTAAAAATTTAAGCAAGTCTTGAAAAGAGGAAAATGAAGCTATTCTAAAACTCTTAAGCCATGAATTGTCCTATCAGAATATTTTGTGGGTTACAAACGTTAAGAATGTAGACACTTTAAAAAAGTGAAAATGGTCCAAAGACATGTTGATTGATTGTCCTATTTGAGTTCATTTTATGTGTTAGAAAATGATAGATTGGAAATAAGAAAATGGAATTGGTCCATAAATACCTTATCTAAAAGGAATGAGAAATGAGAAAATTATATTTCACTTAAAAAAACAACTTAAAGATCAAATATTACAAATATATAGTAATAATAAAAGTCTCAAATATCTAAATTTTGGATTTTAATTCATCATATAAGATTAAATATGAGACATTTAGTATGTTGCCGACTAGGGATGGCAACGATGTGCTACGGGGACGAGCTTCGCTATCCCATATTCATCTTCGTAGAAAAAATTCATCCTCATTCCCATACTCAAATCTAACGGGTATCAAACTTTTGTCTCATCCCCATCTCCATCGGGTAACGGGTATAATTTCGTACCTATACTCGTACCCGTTTTCTTACTACTTCAATATTAATTTTAATTAATTTTTATAAAATAATAAAAAATTACGGTAAAGAAAACATAATATTATCAAATATTCAATTTCGATATCAAATACTTTGAAATAAATTATAATTGTTTACATTTTAGATTAGAATACCAATTTGCAAACATTAATGAAACCTAGTTGATAAAATTTAAAAATATTTTTCAAAAAAATATAGAAGGAAAATAAATTTCAAATTAAAATATATTTAAAATGTTTGTTTAATTCAATTTTTTTTTAAATTCTAATGAATATCTTTTTTATACACTAATAAAAGTGTTAATACATCATTTGATCAAAATGACGCAAAGAACAAATAATAAACATAAAAATAAAATTTTGACATAAATTTTGTATTTTTTTAAACTCCATTATATGTTGGATGGTGATAAAAAAAATATTCTTGGCAATTACATTAAATTTTTATATTGTAGTAAATAAAAGTTGTTTATATAATTATAGTGAAAAACCTATAGTATGATTGATAATAAGTTAGAAATTAGAAAATAATTAGATAAAATATATCGAAATAATTTTCTATATGATGAAAATAAAAAACAAATAAGAATATTAAAAAATTAACAAATGTGTGTCTTTAAAACAATTTGAGATTATTGAAAGAAATCGTACAAAGGAAAACAAATGTATAATTAAGGGTATGATAAGATGAAAAATACCTTAGAGATCTAATAAAACTTTTCTAATATCAACATATATACTCAATAGTTGAGAAATAACGAAAATTGTTTTAACGAAACAAAAAAATTCTTCAAATGAAACAAAAATTAAAAATAATAAGTAAATAATTTTTTTTATATTACCTAGTAAGTGAAAGGTTTATGCTATTAAATATTTAAATTGAGAGTATTAAACATTCTCATATGAAAGGAAAATATACAATAAATAAAAATATTAACAAATAATAGGAATATTCAAATGTGAGACATAGCTTTTTTTTAATTGACACACATCATTTTAAGGTAATTACATAAAGGTTATGATAAGATAAAAAATATATTGAAGATACAAATGAGTTTCATGACAAACCAAATAATTAGAAGAAATAAAAAATAGAAAGTACACACACACACACATATATATATATATATATATATATATATATATATATATATATATATATATATATATATATATATATATATGGTTACTTAATTAATTGTAATAATTTAAACTAGAACAGAGATATGACGGGATGAGTATTATGGGGGATATGTACATCCTCATATTCATCCCCATACCCAATTGAAAAAGTCGAAAAATCTCCATACTCATACCCATACTCAGTCAATGCGAGAATTTCTATCAAAATGGACGGGTTCGAATAATACCCACAGGAACGTGTTTATTTGTCATCTCTATTACTGACCATCTATTAAGAATAAGAAATATATTAAATTGTTTCAACGCATGCACGAAAATAATATGTACAAAAAGGAAAGTGAAAAAAAAACTAATATAATTATTCGTAATATATATGACGCGGTAAAGTTTTATCTTTCTCATACCATAAATAACACACGAACCTCATTAAAGAATAAATTCTTTCATGACATATATAATTACTTTCTTTTTCAGTTCATACCATAACACAGGTTGATTGTCCTATTTGAATTGATTTTATGGGTTAGAAAATGACAGATGTTAGACATTGGAAGACAAGAGAATGAAACTGGTCCACAGAGACCTTAAGCTTTTTAATTATTGTTTTCGAATCCATTTAACGAGTTGCAAAAAATAAGTAGATAAAGACACTTGAAGGGAAGAAAATGAAATTGGTCCCAATTTGTTATTTTCGAATTCGTTTAAGAAAATTTGAAAATGGTCCAAAAACTCTAAACTATTGAATGTCCTATTCGAATACATTGTATGATTTAGAAAATTCAGCATGTTAGAAAACAAAGAAGAAAATGAGAGTGGTCCAATTACCTTACGGTATTCCATTTTATAAGTTAGAAAACTATGAATATTTAATCCTCAAACACATATCTATTATTAGCAGTAAATTTAACTGTTCACCACACAAGGGACACCAACAAGCATAGGGATACATCTTTCAAGATACCAAATATCATTTCAAAAAATAATTTGGTCTCACACCCACAGACCGAAAAGTATGTGCTGAGACAGTGTCATACGAGTCATTTAGACCTCGCCAAATATAGATGAAGAACGATATGACCCAATATTTTCATATTTTGTCTTATAAAATCTAACTTTCATATGAAGACCAAGGTCTAATATTATAAAATAGTTAAAGAAAGCAAGAAAGGGTGCAAAAAAGAAGAAACAAACACAGGAAACAATAGGAAGAGAGCAAGAGAACGAAGGAGGCAGAGTTACACAGTAGAGCTTATTAAAGTGTAATACAAATTCTAGAAGAATCTAGAAAATCATAAGACAAAAGTATTGAAATGTAATGAAAGTTCTAGAATAAAGTAGAAAAGCCTAAGATATGAAGAAAAATATCAAGAACATTCTACATAGGCAAAAATCTAGAACATTCCACACAAGTTGTGGCTAGCACTTTCTAGAATACTCTATAGGTCTATAAATACCCATGTACTCAATCATTTGATGAATGCCAAGAACTAAGATCACATCTAACACACCACTCTCACTACTACAACTACATACTCCTTCCAACTACAACTTTCACACTCTACTATCTACACATTTTCTCTATCCCTTCAACTACCCCTTTCACAACCTTTGAAATACTAACAGAGCTCTTCAAATGAAGAACTTTGATACCATAATTACCAATGATGAAACGAGAATGCATAGCGGCAGAAACAAATTGAAATTGAATAAAAACATACAATCATAAGTATAATGAGAGAAGAATATAGAGAAAGGTGAAGAAGAAAGATAGAAAAGAATTGAATTGACTGGTCATTGAAAGAACAAGGAAAAGATCCTTATATACAAGAAAACAGAAGATGGAAGGAGCCAAGAAGCAACGCTGGCCGGTCTAGGGATGGCGTAGAAAAAAAAGTAATAGATGTAGACAAAATCACCTTCCATCAATATTTTCCTTATACGAATAACTAATAGAGTTTTGTTTTACTACATTAAAAGTATCCACAACTTGAAGTTTTCTCAGATTTTATCTTCACAAATACACTATATATAAATTTTATAATCATATATTTTTCTTTGGTTAACTATACTCTAATAATGTCTAATCAAAGTTAATATATATAGATATAGAGGTCACCTTTTTAGTAATTGAATAAACATGTAAGGTTCGCTTTATAATTGGGACAATTTCTGAATAAAATCAAAACATATTTTTATGATATTTGCATATTGGAAGAAATCTATCATATGCGGGATGCTTGGATTAGCTTGTATTGACTACATAGTTATTGTCCCCCAAATTTCTAATCCATCACATAATTAGGAACAATAAAACTATTTCAAAATATCTATATATATATATATAGATATAAATAGTTTTTGATAAATATACATCTTTATATAAAACAACTATTAACATTGTCAGAAATTTAGAAATACTTGCATGAAGGGAAGTTATTTGAGATTTATTGATTTGTGTTTCACATATGTGGGAGCATAAGAAAAATTCGGAGAGCTTATCTACTCAGTAAAATTGGACCAACGCAGGAATGATATGCTAAGCCTAGCAAACTGGTGTCGAGCGAATTGAGAGCAGAGAGCACTCCAAAACTTATGCTGTAGGCGCTGAGCAGAGAAATCTAGCGCTAAGCGCATGTGGCCATGAGAGAGATGAAAGATAATCAAATTCCAGTAACTCTTAAGTTATGAAGCTCCTCAGCACATTAAAAGCCCTCCGATAGGAGAAATGTAATACGCTGAAAGAATCATTGAAGCAATGAGCGCAAGCAATCAAATGAGGGTTACTTGCTTCGACTATAAATATAAGACAACAGAGATAGCATCAGCTGACTCATTACAACATTACAACTAATATACTTTAACTTCTCTTATTCTCTTTTTCTCATTCTACTTCAAATCTTACACTCCTAATAATCCATCATGCTTTCATCTCAGAACGAAGTTTCGAAATAAATCACTGTAAACTGCAACTTTTGTGCTAAAATTCATATGACTTTTGGAGCATAGGATATAATCAATGTTCAATAAAATTGATCAAAATCAATATGCAGCTAAGAGAGACACATACAATTAATGAAAGTACTTTTGGAGCTACAGTAAGCTAGGATAAAGAATTAAATAATTAAATTCTGACAGTTACATTCATCCCAAGCCAATATCTACGTTCCTTTTTAGAAAGGCATTCCCCCTTTCAATATTAAAACTAGTTATTGATTTTCGTAACTGAAGCAGAGAAATAAATATTATGAAATTCAAAGAAAGACGTTATTATAATTATGTACCTGTTACTCGTCTTTGAGCCACCTTTGGCACTTTGCTATGTTCACTTCAGCCATTTCAAGTATACAGTCTGTCAGTTTGTTCAAGAACCTCAGATAAGCGATTCTCGAAGTTTGCCAAAGTAATAATGGACCTAATAAGCCCCAAAAGCCTGTGAAGAATCCTAGCCCCAAGCTCATGTATAATGCTCCATAGAAACCCGAATTATCATCTTCATCATGCTCTTCCGGGCCTTTTGACTTTATCACTGTCTCATCTCCAGGACAACTTTTTTCAAGCGGTTTCCCACAAAGATCAACATTTCCTTCAAAATTAGAGGCATCAAAGGTTTGCAACTGTCTTCCCCATGGAATTCTTCCGCTGAGATGGTTGTTCGATAAGTCTAACACGGAAAGACGATCAATATTGGAAAGAGTTGGAGGAATTTTTCCAGACAAATTATTTCTTGATAGGTCAAGGGATTCTAGTGAACTTAAATTCCCAATCTCGGAAGGAATTTCTCCATTCAAATTGTTTCTTGATAAATTCAAAGAAACTAACCCGATCATGTACGTAATTTCTTTTGGCATTTCACCTTTTAAATTGTTATATGAGAGATCAATGCTACGAAGAATCAATTCGGGATCTGTGAAGCTGCGCTCCATACCTTTCCACATCCATGTTATGTGAAGCTTGTAATAACTACCATTGAAAGCACTATAAATTTCATAGTATGTACTATTATACCAATGCACACGACACTCAGTTTCAGTTCTGTTGATGCTCTTCTCAGACAATGCAGTCAAATTATTTAAGCAAGTTGGAATTCTTTCTGATAACTTATTTCTTGAAAGATCTAACAATTGAATCCGCTTCAAATAACATAGATGACGAGGAAGATTTCCAGAGACGTAATTGCTTCGCATTATCAAGATTATCAATTGTTGCATGCTTTCTCCAATCCATGATGGTATTTGACCAGTCAACATATTCTCACTCACATCCAACATAAGTAAATTCTTGCAATTCTGCAAAGAGGAAGGCAACTCACCCATTAAACTATTGTTTCGTAAAACCAAAGCTTCCAATTTGACAAGGGTGCCCATGGAGATAGGGATCTTCCCTGACAATTGATTGTTGCTTAAATCAAGAAACAATAATTGGTCCACAAATTTCCAACAATCTGGAAGTTGCCCCTTTATTTGATTATATGATAAATCCAAAGTGGCCAAGTTTGCAGCTGTGACGTTTTCACATGATAAATCTGAAAAGTTATTTGCAGAGAGTAACAGTTCGGAAGCTTGTAGCAAAAATGATGGAACTTTCCCCTCAAATCTATTTGAATTTAAATTTATAGATGGTTTGTAAGGAATCTTCAATTTTTTATTAGGAACTGAACCAGTGAGATTATTGTTAGACATTCAAATCGTATATAGTTTGCAACTTGTTCCAAAACCATTCTGGTACCAAATCATTCAACTCATTACTTGATATATCAAGTTGGATTAAGGAATTTTGAGTCTCTAGCCAACTGGGAAAACCCGGACCTAGGTTGCAAGATGCAAGACTCAAGTAATTTAATCTAAAAGGAGGGACCCAACTAGAGACAAATTTTAGAGACAATGAGTTGTGTGACAAGTATAAGAAATTTAATTTGGAAAAATTAGAAAGATGAGATTCAGTGACATCACCCTCTAAAGAATTCCCCTCCAGTGATAAAAACTCCAGCTCAGATAGTTGTCTGATGCTCTGGGGTATCTTGCCAGTAATTTGGTTATAAGATAGGTTCAATGCCCGTAATATGTGTCTGCTGCACCATGAAGAATTTTGAATGAAGCTCGGAAATTCGCCATTTAACTTGTTATTTGAGAGGTCTAATATCTGTAATCTACACATGCTCCCAAATAAAGACGGAACGTTGCCTTGTAATTTGCTATCCGAGACATGAAGATTTTCAAGAGAGTTCATCGCTGTCCCAAATTCATCTGGAATGGGACCTTCCAACAAATTATAATCAAGATAAAGGTTTTGAAGATTGGTTGTGAAGTTAGAAAGCCAGTGAAATATAGAACATGACTTTAACAAGTTATCTGAGAGGTCAAGGTAGAGAAGAGAAGACAAAGATTTCATTGTAGAACTTGATGAAACCAGGAAACTTCTATCCGTAATACGGCCCTTTACAAGATGAAGCTCTTGCAGTTTGGAGCTGATATTAAAAGTCCCTGTAAACATTGATGATGTTAGATTATTATAAGAGAGGTCTAGGATCTTAAGATATGAAAGTTTTGGACATAGAGATGGTGACAAAGCTATATTATTGTGGGAAAGATAAAGCTCTTGAAGATGAAGGCTAAAGTTAAACAAGAGTGGAAGTTTTGACGATGTCAACATATTAAAAGAGAGGTCTAGGATGGTAAGAGAAATTGAATTGTTGGAAGGGTGAGAATGGAACAAAGATTGAATATCATTGTCGAAAAGATTAGAATCAACTAGCCTCAGTTCTGTTAAGTTCGGAATGATTTTACTGATAGTTTGTAGCCACTGGTGAGAGGAACCAAGACTATAGAATGAACTCAGCTCAAGAACTGTTAAGGAATGGAGAGTAGACAGCCACTGTGCGTCCTTAGCTTTTATGTCAAAATTGCCAACTAGTCGGAGAGTATGCAACAATGGAAGATTCCCTAAGCAAAAAGGGATTGCTCCAGAAAGGGAATTTGAAATATAATCTTTCGTTGTCCTTCCAAGACTGAGATATTGTAGCTTTTTGAGATTCCGAATTTGATATGGGATTTTTCCAGAAAGATAAAATCCTCCAAGATCGAGATACTGTAAATGTTTGAGACTCCCAATCTGCATAGGAATTTCTCCCCAAAGATAATTATGCCCAAGATCCAGATAGCGTAGTTGTAAGAGATTTCCAAGTGTAGAAGGAATGCTCCCATGAAAAAAACAAGCGGAGAGATTGAGATATCTTAAGTTGGTGAAGGGGCCCGTGAAGTGTGGGATGTAACTTAGTGCAAAATAGATATGGCTGAGATCAAGATATTGAATATAAGGCAAGTGAATGAATGAAGTGACATTGATTACACCTCTCAAAGAATGTTTGTAGTCACGGTTTCCATGAAGATCAAGCATATGTACATGACCAGTTTGATGGTTGCAGTAGATGCCTTTCCATTTGCAGCAATCTGTATTATTGGTCCAAGTTGAGAGCACGCCAAAGTTATCTATGAGGCCTCGTTTGAAGCTCAGGAGTGCTTGCCTCTCTCTATCTATGCACTTTGCTTCATCACTTTCGCTTGAGTTATTGAACGTCACAGTAATTCCTGAGGCAAGCAAAGAAAGCAGTACAAGAACATAAAATGTTTTTAGAAAATAAGCATTCATTATAGTTTATCTTATGTGAGATAATCTTAACAAAGATGAGAGTAAATAAGAGGAGTATATTGCGAATGATTGAGCTTTTTTCTCTATCACCTAAATGTGATGTTTGGAAGCTCCACGACATCATTTATATCCATGGTTGTGAAACCCCTTTGGATACTTGCAAAGAGGGAAAATGACACTAGTTCACAGACCTTATTCGTTGTCCTAATCAACTAGTCCAGAAAATGAAACATATTGAAAAGAGAAAACATGACATTAGTCCAGAAAGACCTTAATTTATTAATTCTTGCATGTGAATCCATTTTATGGGTTGGAAAAATTAAGCATGTAGACACTTGAAAATGAAACTAATCCAAAAAACTTAAGCTATTGACTGTCCCGATCAAATTCATTATGGGATAGAAAAATTAAGCATGTTAAACATTTCAAAGGAAGAAAATGAGAGTAGCCCAAAAAGTCTTTAAACTATTAATGCTATATTTGAATCCATTTTATGGGTTGGAAAAATTAAGCATCTTAGACACGTGAAAAGAAGGAAATGATATTGGTCCAAACAGCTTAGGATTGTGCTATTCAAATATTAAAAGAAGAAAATGAAATGGTCCAAAGAACTTGAGGATTGTACTGTTCAAATATATTATTGTTAAATTAAATCCTTGATGAGAAAATGAAAGTATCACACAACTTAAATAAAAAGAAAAGGAAAAAGTAATTTAGAAACCCAATTCACAACTTGCAAAGTTTAAAACACTGTAAACATTTATTGACAATTGTTCGTCTGGTGGACTGGTTGGCTTTTTCCTCTTCACTTTCTAAAGACCGGAAAAAGAAAAAGTCTCCAACAACATATAATAATAATAAAAATAAGTTAAAAAAAAATTCATAGATATGGAAATTAGTTGTTTTTATTTTGGCACACAAAGTGTTCACCGTACTTTAGCAAACCCAGTCATTTTTTATGAATTGAACTTGAATGATAGTGTATGCCTTATATATTATTATTTATATATTGTTGTGGTGTTAGGTCTAATGGTCTTTTGGTTAAATGCAGATCTAATAAGCCAGAATTTTATTAATCAAGTTACTAATACTTGAGGAAATCAAAAGAGTCATATAGGGAACAACCATATGTGTAACGTGAGAAATCATCAACGATGAGGAAGTATTTATTTCCGTACATAGAAATTATAGAACAGTGGCCCATATGTCAATATGTAATAGCTCAAAAGGTTGTACAGTTTTAGGAATGCCAGCAAAAGAGGAGTTTACGTTGTTTAGCAAGATGACAAGCATTCCAAATATAGGAATCATCAAAAGTGACATAGTTATACTTTGCGTATATAAGACGAAGTCTATTATTGGAAGGATGGCCTAACCTAGAGTCTAGAGTGCCATAGATTTATGTTCATGCTATTACAATTATTTAAAGAAATCAGAGGAATTTTTCTGTCATGAGTGTTCACATGTTCATAGAAATATAGGCCAGCAACTTGATTAGCTGAACCAATCGTGACGTTGTTCTGTGAGTCCCGTGTATAAGAGCCAATAGAAGAAAAAATGAGTTTGCAATTACGAGTTTTAATCAGAAATGAGATTGAAGGAAAATTGAGCGACATAGAGAACATTAGTTAGATAAAAGGTAAGGGAGAAGTGGACAGTTCCTAAATATTCAGTAGTCACGGTTTCACCATTAGGTAGGGTTATTTTGATAGGCTTGATTCTGATCACTACTAAAAAAAACTCATATTTTCTGCCAATTTTGTTTTGAAAACTTTTTCGTAAGAAATTCTTGTAAATTTTGTTATGAAAAAAAATTTGCAAAAAATTGCTACCAACTTTCAAGCAAAATATTTTGTATAAAATACTTTTCGCAACAAATTTTGTAAAAAATATTTAATAAATTTGTAAGAAAATATCTTGTAATATGAGAATTTCTACATCAGATGTGATGAGAAAAAAATATAGGAAACACAAATGTGATTCGTGACACCAAAGTCAAATATTCAAATAATTTGATTATTTGAATTGATGACGAAGAAGTGGTTGAAGAAATAGATCCAATCTGATTGATAGTTGCAGATGTGTGATTCTTGAATAGGTTGGCCAAGAGTTAGTACTGCTAGGATGTTAGGCGAATGACTCCAATGGTGCCATCCTTTTCAGGTTGATCAACAAGATTATCCTCTTGTGTAGAGGCTTGATGAACTTGTGGTGTTTTATTGTGTAGGTTGTGACCAGGTGAGTAACCATGCTTCTTATAGCATATATCCACCGTATAGCCATTTCTTCCGCAATAGGTGCAGAGACTTTCTTGGAAAAACAATTCGGAGTATTGAGGCTTTTATTGTTGGCTTGGTTGGGAAATCCATGTTTGCAATAGCAAACACTCTTGGTGTGGCCATTTTTGCCACAGTAAGTATTAAAGTATAATGCAAATTCTAGAAGAATCTAAAAAAATATAAGATAGAGTTATTGAAATGTAAAGAAACTTCTAGAGTATTGGAGAAAAGCCTAAGATAGAAAGAAACATC
>Ga0209589_1006746_pt1 | contig 18836 bp, 10 predicted proteins | sample CowpeawhiteBW_FD_187525 | JGI IMG/M metagenome (GOLD analysis project Ga0209589, IMG submission 187525) | Root nodule microbial communities of legume samples collected from California USA - Cow pea white BW (SPAdes) (version 2) | ecosystem: Host-associated > Plants > Roots > Nodule | place: USA...
ATATATATATATATATATATATATATATATATTGATTCTAATTTTTTTTTTCATGAAACCTAAATTATTGTATTTTACGTGTGGAACAATAAAGGAGATGTTTTGCAAAGAAATAAGTTTAAGTCGAGAAAGTTGACTTTAAAAGAAGCTCAATAATAGGTATCGATATTAGGGATGTCAACGGAGTGGGTAGAGTACGGGTAGTACCTCTCCCGTACCTTATTAGCTAGATAAATATTTGTCTTGTACTCGTATTCATATCCGTCAAGTATCCGTTACTTTTAATATCTATGAATATCCACAAGTATTTACAAAAAAATAAAAATAAATATTTAACAACATATTTTAATCGTAAATTCAAATAAAATACACATAATATTCATAAATTTTAAATAAAGTTCAAATAATCCATTTAAATAGTGTTGAATGACAGTTTACAAAGAAATAATTTTTTTAAAAACTAATTGATAAAAAAATAACTCATTCAAAATCAATATGTTAATATTTTAATCATATTTATTTAAATTAGAGTATAGCGGATACGGGTATCTATGGGTACGTATACTATGATATCCGTACCTGTCCCGTTAACATGCGGGTATTAAAAATACTCGTACCCGTTACCCGAGGATATCTATTTATAATATTCATTTCTTACCCGTTGTAAATTTTATCCGCAGATACCCGCGAATACGAATTATTTTGACATCCCTAATCCGTACTAATAATGTTCAAGTGCATCCATATTCGATTAAAAAACTACTATTGACTTTGAGGAAACTACTCTCAAGTTGTTGATTCCTTATAAAAGGTAAAGAAACCAACCACCACAAATAACCTATTTCCGGTTGAATTAGAAAAAAATTCAGTTCAGAACATGGCAATGAGATTTATAAGTGTTAATAGAATTATTATGAATGTAAGCATTTTTGTTAATTGCATGTATTTAAGGCTAAACTCTCCTTATTTTTAGTTTTTGTAGTCCATATGACATTTTGAAGAGTTGAATATGTATATAATAAGATTTAATCTCAAAAACTTATTTAGTGGGTGAATTGAAATAAAATGGCAAAGAAAATATTGAAAGAACGAAAAAATGTCTACAAATTGAGCTAAAATACAAAAGTAGTATTCTTACTTGAGTAAGAATCCTGGTTGAAAAAAAAAATTAAGGAAAGTCACTTGCATATCGGACTATTAGTTACAAAATTTAAAATTAAAATTTAATTTATATTTTATTAAGTTAAATTTAATTAAAATTAAAATTAATTTATGTTTTATTATATTAAATTTAATTCAAATTAAATTTAAATTTTTATATTTTTTATAATTTTATTTTAAAAATTTATAAAATATCTCTATTTAAATATCCACCAGTATTCACGTGTACCTATGGATTTTTTAAAATTCACATATATTTTTTAAACGGTATTCGATAAGTAATGGGTGAAATTTTTTTGTTATGAATCGGGTTGTAAGTAAATATTATACGTATTCGACTCAATCCATCGTCATCCATATATATATATATATTATCATCTTTAATCCATAAATGGCTTTACATAGTTTGCAAATGAGATTGTGATTCGAGGACACAAATCTTGGTGATTGTTGCAAGTAAACGTGAATCATTTGTGTTACCGAATATTTACTTTTGAGGAGAAAAAAAAATATAAAAAAAAGGGTTAAATATGTTTTTGGTCCTTCAAGTTTCAGTAAATTTGGAATTAGTCCTTCATCAAAACTTTTGACCAATTTAATCTTTCGTCTTTCAAAATGCATGAATTTAGTTCTTTTAACCAAATTTTGTTAAGTTTATCTGACGTTTCAAGCGCATTTTATAATAGTATTTAATTTATTTACACTGTTTGACACATTTTTGCTTCAATGTTAATTTAAATAGTATCATGAAATGTGCTTGAAACGTCAGATAAACTTAACAAGATTTGGTTAAAAGAACTAAATTCACGCATTTTGAAAGATGAAAGACTAAATTGGTATAAAATTTTAATGAAAGACTAATTCCAAAATTCACTGAAACTTAAGGGACCAAAACCATATTTAACCCAAAAAAAAAAAAAGTCTTGATACCATATTTATTTCATAGCACAAAAAAGTTATTATGTTGATTTTCGTTATGAGTCTCTTTATATATTTCGTTATCAAAATAACATGTTAAATAATTATAGTTTTGTTGACCATACTTTTATAAAATACACTAATATTTTAAAATATATTAAGAAAAGTTTAATATATTTTAAAAACACGGTACTAATATCCAGAGATGGGATAAATAATATGAACTCAAAATTACTTAAAGATCGAAATATTATAAAACAGAGATGGGATAAATATCCAGGTGTGAGTTGAAAAAGAATTGACAAAAAGTGTGGTTTATGCAGTAACGCTATAGTCAAATGACTTACATTTATGATTTAGTTAATGTTGCACCCGTTATGATAATGTTTGTTCTGGGACCAATAATATTTATTATTCATGTTCTTCCTTCACTATCACAACAAAACAACCAACCACCCTCACATTTTGTATTTATAATAAAATAACGAAAAATACTTCTATGTAACTAAATTTTAATTAACACATTTTTTTTAATTTTGAAATAAGAATTTTTATTTTGTCTAGATGATAAAAAAGATCCTGTATACGAAAATTTCAATTTTCAAGTAATAAAACTAATCTCCTTTTTTGGATTTCTTCTTCTGTTAATGAACAGTTAATAATCCCAAGAACAATTTTGTAATTGTAATTTCCGATTCAATTTTCAAAATTAGGAGAGAGATTTTAAGGATGTGATGTTATAAAGTGATAGTGTACGTACACCGTTCGCATTTATAAATTAAAATGTTAATTTTTTTTATCAATAATAATTAATATATATGAAAAATAAAACATTAATAATGTTTCAATCTAAGTTAAAAAATATCAATAAATATATAGGAGATTACAAAGTTAATAAGAATTATAATATAATCTTAATGGACTCAAAAACATATTATTATAATCTCATTTAGTAATTTTTAATTAATCATCATCATTATTATTATTATTATTATTATTAATTTTGTTAAATTTATTCCAATTCATTATTATTATCCTCGATCTGTTTGTGATGACTTTAGGGAAGGAATTGCTATAAATAAATAAATAAACAAATAAAACTTTAGAAAAGGAACTCGTGTATCACGTGTTTAAGCTTCCACTTTTAACTTGTAAAGTACGATTATTAATGAAGTTGCCTAATTATGGTGTTTTAAAAGATTAGTTTTTTTCTATATATTTTTTTCTTCTTCTATTAGGCGACAATGAATTGCTAAAATTACAGATCCACACGTAAAATTAAATGTGATGAAATTCTATTTTTGCTGGTAAATTGTTTATATAATGGATAACCTTATTGTTATATATTTTTTAATAACATTTTCATTTCATAATTGAAAGAGAGATACAGGAAAAAATATTTTTAAATTTTCATTTGTAAGTAATATCTTAATTACACTTATAACATTTATGGTTGGAGATCCTATATTTATAAGAGATAAGATTAATTTATATTTACAAATAAATTGGTTGGTTTAATTATTGATCCTAACAAATTTTGTTCTTTGTTGTGTAACATGTGATTCACTTGAGTAAAATTACACAAGAAAAAAAATAATAATAATGAGTACAAAGAATTAATTAAAGTATTATCGTAGGCATTTCGTATGAATAATATTTTTGACTCTATATGAATATAAAGTTAAAAACCAACGCAATTTAAAAAAAGCTAAACTGATTTGTCCGCGTTTTCGTGGTAAACCATACTATTTCACGCATAAAATGTGCTTTAAAGCAAAACAAACAAAAACAAGAAGCTCCATGCTGTGCTTACACAAAAATAGATATCTACGAAGCAATGGAGTTTTATTTAATGATGCATCTAAAACAATTTTTGCCTTCACGTTAATCTTTCTTTAATTTCACTTTCCTACTCATCTTTCAGTTCTCCTTCAACAACAAAAAATAACCTTGTTCAGGATAACGACAAGGGACCACGTTATACCATCACATTGCATTCTTTGACTAATGCACATGCCAAAATTCCTCCTAAACATTCACAACAAAAAATTTAAATTAATTTCACCTCTCTCTTTCTCTCATGCAATATTTCATATTCTTGAAATCTAAAACTTGTAAAAGAAATGTTAAATTATCGTAATTTTTTTCTTTTTTTACAAATGTTTGTGCCATGGAGACTAATCCAATAATAACCATTTATATAAATGATAACTTTTATTTATATAGTGTGTATTATCTTTTTCTAAAGAAAAACTCAACACTTATTAATTATTTGCGTGTTAAATATAGTTTCGTGTCATTATTGAATATGTTATAATTCGAATTTCAATCCACACACAGAAACAGATAGAGAGAGAATATCACTGATACGATCATCTCAAGCTATATACACCCTAATTAGGCGACGAAAATAAAGTAAAAAAATATATATCATATATATTGATAAAGTTATTAGAAAGAAAAGTAACATAAAGAATAGTAGAAGGGACTCCAAAAGAAAAGGCTTGCAAATGATGAATTCTGATTAGATCACGTGTTAACCTAATAATATGTTAGACATCCAGCTGGCAGGTCCCATGTTGAAATTTCAACCCAAAAGTAACATTTTAATCTTATTTTGGGAGTCATTTTATACCATTTGTAAGAAAATACATGATGAGAATTAAAAATATAATATTATATTAAATACTGTGCATGTTCTTATAGAAAAGTGTGGAATGAATACTTTTTTTAATGGAATTAAAACAAATAAACGTTCCAGAAAAAAAAAAAACTGTTTTAGAACCAAAATTATTATTTTCTTAAAAAACAGTTAATGTACCCAAACCCTAAACTCAAATTAACCAAGTGTTGAACTATTTTTCCTAGTTGAAGAAAACTTAAAATGTGATTGGCTAAATAAATGTTTAATGAAAACAGTTTAATTAATATCAGAGGCCTGTGCTGGTTTTTAGGACCAACTTTATGATATTAATTATTAAAGCTAAAATCTAATTGTAATAAGAAAATAGCACTCGAAATATCAAATCAACTGTAACTAATTTTGTTGTTTGTTTTTAAATGGCACCGCCTTTCCCTTTAATTGCTTGAAGGCATTTTATTTTCTTTGAATTTTGTTTTGTGCAGCACCTAAAAAGCTGGTACAATTAATTTAAAATTAGTTAAACGTAATTTCCATTTTTCATCTGAGTTTTCAGGATATTTTGTGGAATCAATGGTGTTTGTATTGACGAATCGATCGAGAAGGGAGACAAGGGTGTAGCCATATAAATTTGTCTTATTCCATTAATTGATACTATGGTCCCATAATGCATTCCCAAGTCACTGCAGCTGCATCCCTTTTTGTTTTCATCTCAAACTCTCCATTCTACTTTTCTTTCAAAAGCAGCAACCTCTCCATATTATTTATTTATTTTCTAATACTTATAATAAAAATAAATACACCTTCAAAATTCAAATTCCTTCACACGTCATCCTGCATATCTTCTTCCAACTCCATAACATGACAATAAATGAAAGTTGTATTGTATTGTATACTTCTGTTCTGTTATTCTTACGTCATAAAGAATCATCTCAAAATTATCACTTTTTTTTTTCAAGTAAAAAAGTGAAAAAAAAATATATATTTAGAAAAAGTATAGAAATGGATATATATATATATGAATATCAATTTCACCCTCTGCTCTCGTGTGTATTGACTCCATAGTCCCTACCCCTGAAATGAACACAACCTGACATGTGCCTCTATATATATACCACTTTCTCATTCGTTTCACCTCACTTCCAATAGCAATCACCACCTTCTTCTTCTTCTTCTTCTTCTCATTCTTATTCTTCTTTCTAAACCATTTCATATTCTCATAACATACCTTTATCGTTCCTTTTCTGTGATCACCATGCCTGAGGCTCCCAGAGACTCCCACATAGAGCATGACCTTGCAGAGAAGAACAGGGAGATTCTGAACTTCATAGAGGATGTCACTGCTAACGCAGATGAAGTTCAGAAGAGGGTTCTTTCTGAAATTCTGTCCCGCAATGCAAACGTTGAGTACCTGCGACGACACGGTTTGAATGGCCAAACCGACCGCGACACCTTCAAGAACCTTCTCCCTGTCATTACCTACGAGGATGTCCAACCTGACATTAACCGCATCGCCAATGGTGACACCTCCCCAATTCTCACCTCCAAACCCATCACAGAGTTTCTCACCAGGTGCCCCTCATTTTCCACACCACAATCCCTTCTTCTTTGCTTTTCTTTCCATCATCGCCCCTCGCATGGAAACATCATTTCTTTTAATTATATATATATATATAAAAAAGAAATTGAACTTCCCATCACGGAAGTTGAAGTCAACTTCCTAGATTTTACTGAAAAATTCTTCTGTTAACCTTTGCTTAAAGATTTTGACTTGAACACAAATATGTTTGATTGGGTTGGTTATATTATATGATGTGGTGATGCTAACAAAAGAAATGGGCATGTTTGTGTTGGGTTATGCAGCTCTGGAACATCAGGGGGTGAGAGAAAGTTGATGCCAACAATCGAGGAGGAGTTAGGGAGGAGGTGTATGTTGTACAGTCTGTTGATGCCAATAATGAGCCAGTTTGTTCCAGACCTAGAAAAGGGAAAAGGAATGTATTTGATGTTCATAAAATGCGAGTCCAAAACACCTGGAGGAATAGTGGCTCGTCCAGTTCTCACAAGCTACTACAAGAGCCCCTACTTTAGGGACAGACCCTACGACCCTTACACGAACTACACAAGCCCAAATGAGACCGTCCTCTGTCCCGATTCCTACCAAAGCATGTACTCCCAACTCCTTTGTGGCCTTTGCCAAAACAAAGAGGTTCTGAGAGTGGGGGCCATCTTTGCCTCTGGCTTCATTCGTGCCATTCGCTTCCTGGAGAAACACTGGACCCTCCTTTGCAACGATATCAGAACAGGAACTGTCAACCCTCTGATCAGTGACACGTCAGTGAGAGAGGCTGTGATGAGGATCCTGAAGCCTGATTCCAAGCTTGCGGATATGATTCACAGGGAGTGTAGCAAGGGGTGCTGGCAGGGGATTATTACCAGGCTTTGGCCCAATACAAAGTATGTGGATGTTATTGTGACGGGGACTATGGCACAATACATTCCCACTTTGGATTACTACAGCAATGGCCTCCCACTTGTTTGCACCATGTACGCTTCTAGTGAGTGTTACTTTGGGGTCAACCTCAACCCTCTTTGCAAACCTACCCAAGTCTCTTACACCCTCATCCCCACCATGTGTTACTATGAATTCCTACCCGTCAACCGAACCCTTTCTAGACCATCACCAACATCTCTCAATCACACACAATTGCTCGAGCTCGCTGATGTCAAACTTGGTCAAGAATACGAGCTCGTCGTCACAACTCATGCTGGTAACTCATCAAATTCAACTTTTATTCTGTTTTCATCTTACATATATCATAAAAAATCACATTTTTTTCATATGGTTTTTAATGGGTGTCACAAATGCTTCAGGGCTTTATCGGTATAGAGTGGGAGATATACTGAGGGTGACAGGGTTCAAGAACAAGGCCCCACAGTTTAGCTTTGTGTGCAGAAAGAACGTTGCCCTGAGCATAGATTCCGACAAGACCGATGAGGTTGAGCTGCAAAACGCAATGAAGAATGCAGTGACACACCTGGTTCCATTTGATGCTCACGTGAGTGAGTACACCAGCTACGCAGACACCACCACAATCCCGGGACACTATGTGTTGTATTGGGAGCTAAGCCTGAACGGGTCAACCCCTATTCCACCCTCCGTCTATGAAGATTGTTGCCTTACAATTGAGGAGTCGCTGAACAGCGTGTATCGCCAGGGTCGTGTCTCGGACAAATCAATAGGACCCCTTGAGATCAAGATTGTGGAACAGGGTACCTTTGACAAACTCATGGACTATGCCATTAGCTTAGGTGCGTCAATTAACCAGTACAAGGCACCAAGGTGTGTCAAGTTTGCTCCTATGGTGGAATTGTTGAACTCAAGGGTAACATCCAACTATTTTAGCCCCAAGTGTCCTAAGTGGGTTCCGGGACACAAACAGTGGATTCATTGTAATTGAAGAATCTAAACGTGAACATTGTGTATGTATTGTTGGTAGCTTTCACGGCCCTTTGCATGCAATGTTTCTGTAGGAGGATGAATAATTCTGTGTTGGATTTTTACTTGATCATATTATGGAAACAAACATTTTGTATTGATCTCTCTTTTTACACAAATTTTTAGTAATCTCGGATGATCCAGTTTTATGAAAAGAGAGGAAGACACAAAACTTTATGTGACATAATAGAAAAATCTGACATGAGAAAGTTAACTATATATTAGGTCAAATATATGTTTTAACTTGCACAATGTACAGTGATGATAATCTGGTCTCAGCCACTGTAAAATTTTATCCACTTGAATAGTGTTTTTAACCATTTTGTTCCCATTTACCTTTTTTCTGTCTTATTACCTTTCTAGCAATGTTTATCATAATAACAACGTTGGGTTGGAAGTGGCTTTTACAATTTTAGACAGCAATCATGGATATGCCCAGTTGCCCCACTTAAGTGGCATGAGGCTTATTTCCCGTAAACAGAAACGAGAAAGGCCTCACTTGTGAACTTTCTTTTTCTATAGTTTTCAGAAAAAGCATGCCAACTTTATACCACTATCAAGACCAACTAACCAATCAATGACACTGAAATAATAAATGGTTGAAAATAATACGCAGAATTAACCTCTTTCACTTTGTTTGCCGGATCATAAGGATAAAGCCTGTTTCTTTTTTACTTCGGAATCAATTTTTAAAACCCATTGTTTTTAGTGTAAAATTCATAATGTATAAAAAAAGAGAAAGGATAAAGATGGTGTAGTTTTTGGAAGAGGGAGAGAGAATATGGGGAAAATGTGACGTTGAGAATGTTGATAAGCTTGGAGGGAATAGCGAAAGTTTGGAATGAGTCCAATGTCTTTATAAGAAATAGTTGTTGTGTCAGATTCTGTCACTGAATCAAGGAACTAAAACCATGTGTGGGTATTAAATGAACAGGGGGGACTTCTGTTCAAGGTTCAACCACCTTTTCCCTAGTAACGTCAAAACCAAACCACACGAATTGTGTCATTGTTACGATTTTCTTTTTGTCTCCACCTTCTTACAAATTTTTAAGTTGCCAACTATTAGCAGATTAATCTATTTGTGAGGTTTTATCAAGGGAAAACATCCTTTGTACCGTCCTTGTATATGCTACTTATTATATAAAATTTCGTTAAGAAAGTTTAAGAAACAAAGTAAGATTTTTGTTTGTGAGGATAATGTCTTGTGCCGTATACGATGGGAATGTCCCACTATGTACCCGACAAGGACGAACCCCATCTCTGATCTGGCCATAAACTGGCCTGAAAATCGCAGTTGTAGTAAGCAGAGGGAAGAAGGTCATGGATTGTAGTGAAAAGCACTCAGAGTTGTGTTTCTTTTCTGTTTCCTATATCCTGTGAAAACAAACAAGAGCAGCTTATGTTTCTCCATGGTCTCTCGGACATAATCATGTACTGTTCCAGACAATTTCTGAAGAAATAGACAATAGTTTTTATTCACAAATTCTCCTATGCTACATACAATGTAAATTCTCAGGATATATTTAATTTCTCTGTCGATCTATAACGATATATAAAAGGAATTCTCCTTTTTTTTATACATTTTAAAATACTAATTTTATTTTTTAAATATAATAATTTATTAAATTTTTAAAAATTGACCGTTATTTTTATAAGTTTTTTATAAAATCGATTATTTCTGTTTTTTCTCTTCTTCTTTATTTATCAATGATTATTCTTTTATTTATTTTGATATATTTCACTTTATTTTTAATAAATATAATTATAGTTTATATTTATATATTAACTTAATAACATTACAATATTATTACCTACTAATATAATATCATACATATTTAAATAATGCATACATAACGCTTGTGTTTATGCTAGTTTACGGTAAAGACTATTACTTTAGAAATCGAGGGATTAATTTTATTAAAATATGAGTTTAAATTTAGTTTATTACAATAGACCGTAAGAATTGAGAGATTAAGTTTTTACTAAAATGTAAGTTTAAATTTAATTTATTATCAAATAATTGGTTTTGTAAGCTAAACTCATCTTATTTATATACTAGCGTAATAACATGTAATCACATATCACAGTCTATATGTGATCTTTAAATATATATGATATTATATTAGTAAATAATGATATTTTAATATTATTAAATTAAATATCTAAAATAAATTTATATTTATTAAAAATAAATATGAATAAATGGAAAAAAATTATTAAATGAAAATGAAAAATAAAATTATAACAATAGTTTTATAAAAAATGTGTAAAAATAACAATTAAGTAATTATAAATACAAAAAGAAAATCTTATAATACATTATTAACCTAAACATAGACACACATTGTTTAAATATATATAATATTATATTAGTAGGTGATGATATTGTAATATCATTTAGTTAATATACAAAGTAAATTTATGTTGACCAAAAATAGTGAAATAAATGAAGAAAAAAAAACTATTAATGAATGATAAAAAAAAAACCATTACAATAGTTTTATAAAAAAAACTTCTAAAAATAACTGTTAGATTTTAAAATATAAATAAATAATTTTATTATAAAAATAAATTAAGAATAAATTATTGTGGATATAAAAGAGGAAATCTTTTTTATATAGTTATAGATTATAGATAAGTTAATTTTATATTTAACTGGATGATCTTTTCAGGATATTAAATATAAAAATCGAAAGGATTTAATAATGGATAACTGGTTTAACACTGAGTAACCCGATATATCTAACCCTCAAATATTATAAAGGTTCAATTATATCTTTAGTTTCTATTTTCATAGCAAAATATCAATTTGGTCCCTCTATTTTTTCTTATCTCAATTTGGTCCCTGTTTTGGAAATGTTAATGCAATAAAGTCATTTCTGTCAGTGGTACAGTAACAGCGTTAGAGGGGATGTCACGTGCCAGTTCCTGAATTTTTCTATTATTATTATTTTTTAATTTAAATATTTACCACGTGTCATGTTGACGTCATGCCACATGACAGTGACAATGTGATGTTGTAGTGACAGTGTCACATGTCACTATTATGCTAGGTGTTATTTCCTCATTCTCAATTTGGTCCTTGTATTTTAATTTTTGTTTTAATTTAGTCCCAATTTTTGTAAAAATGGAACAATTTTGTCCCTCTCTAAATTGAAACTAAATTTAATTTCTATATAAATGTACACACATATTTCTATTCAAAATTGATATTTCAAGTAAATATTTTAAACAAAATTAAGTTTATTTAAATTTATATTTTACATTGAACTTTATTAAAAAAAATTTAAAGTTGTTAATATAAAATAATGCTAATAGAAAAAAAAATGTATAATTAGTCGCAACGTACCCAGTTTCGTCCCAATGTGTCTAAATGGTACATGCTTTTAACTTTGCATCTACTTAGTACCCAAATTAGTTAATTTGCATCAATGTGGTCCATCCCGTTAAGTTATAAGAAACGTCGTTAACAGATCAGTGATATGGCATTGCAGAACAAATACGTGTCAATGAAAATAATTCTACAGTGGCAATTTGTGGATAACTTGTCATGCCCTATTTGAATTAATTGTCCCCATTCAAAAAGCCCTAATTTCCCATTCTCATCTTCATCTTCTTCTTCATTTTTTCGCCGGAAAATTGATTTGTTGCAGGGGTAAGGTGGCGAGTGAAGTGGGAAATGTCGCATGGTTTTAGTCATTCGTGGTCGTCTTGTTCATGTGGGTCACATAACCACAACGTTTCTTCTCCTTGTTCTGTATCTGGGTCATGGGTGGAATACCACATCTCCTTCACACTAGCATAACCCATCTCCTTCAGAATACCCAAAATACCATTAAATTAAACCATGCACAACATTCAACCACTAACCCTAAACCCCACCATCCCAACAACAAATAATGCAATCAACGACAAAAACAAATGGTTTGTGCACCTGCAATCCCAAATAGCTGCCAATTTGATGTCAATTACACCTTCAATTTTGTCCACAACGCATGAAATGGCCCAAATTTCGTAAACCCTAACTCCAGAAAACCCCTATTTTATTATGTTCCCAATTCGTGCCTTTTTTTTCTTTTCAATTTCCACTTACGCTACACTGTTCCACATTACACACTATTCTTGTGCCACGTCATAACATTTTTTCTCACTTAGCTGGTCAACTCAGTCAAACGTTATCTTATTTAACGGAGTTAACGAAAAGGGACCACATTGATGCAAATGAACTAATTTGGGTACTAAGTAGATGCAAAGTTAAAAGCGGGTACCATTTAGACACATTGGGACGAAAATGGGTACGTTGTGACTAATTATACAAAAAAAAATTATAAATTATATTGATCTTTTATTACATCATTCTTTAATATTATCTTTTATTTGAATTTATATTTTAAATAATTGTATATTTTTAAAATGTATAAAGTTCAATAATTTCTATCCAATTTTTTGAGTTGATATAAAAATAACAATTATAAAAAATTTAAAAATAATTTTAACTAGTTTATGTAACAATCAAAAGCAAATAAATTTAAAATTTGAAAATAATTTTAAGTAAAGTTGAATGTTAAACAAAAACTTAAATAAACTTAGTTATGTTAAAAATATATAATAAAAATATTTGTATAAATTTATATAAAAATTAATTTTTGTTTCAATTTGGAGAGGGACGAAATTATACAATTTTTACAAAAATTGGGACTAAATTGAGACAAATATTAAAATACAAGAATCAAATTGAGAATGAGAAAATGACACCTAGCATAATAGTGACGCGTGGCATTGTCACTGTCACATCACTATATCACTGTCATGTGGCTCGACATTAGCATGACACGTGGTAAATTTTTATTTTTATAAACAAGTTCAAAAAAATAAACAAAATAATAAAAATTCAAAAAAATTTAAAAAAATTTAAAAAATTCAGAAACTGACACGTAGCACGTTGTTATTGTACCACTAACGAAAAACACTTGATTGCATCAAATCTCCCAAAACAAAAACCAAATTGGGATAAAAAATTATAGGGACAAAATCAATATTTTGCTACAAAAATGAAAAGTAAAGACATAATTAAACCTTTTATAAATTATTAATGTTTTCATATCAAAATTTAAATATATTTAATATCTTTAAATCGGAGGAGATTTATTACTATATATATATATATATATTATAGTTTATTTTTATCTTTAATCTATTAGAATCTTTTGAACACATTCACTCACATAAATAATATCATATATTCATATAGATAACATCAAATATAAAAAATCAAGATATGATAGTGAGAGTTACCATAAGTCCAAAATCTTAATTATGATACCATGTTTTTCAATTATATCACCATATATGTAGTATCTATTGGTTTTGTTATTGTCTTTATCTACTACTATGTATTTTATCAATATAAAATTCATGAATAGAATAAATTGCGCAATTAAAATAGTATGAAAAATAATTCATAATTAAAAGTACAATTAAATCTATATTTAGTAAGCACTTGGTAAAAATATTTTCAACCACCTTTTTATAAATACAAATCTAAGTTGTATTTTCTGATGTCATGGTAAATATCTATAAAAAAATAAATAAATTATATATTAAAAAGAAACTACTTTTAAAATTTTATAAATGTAAGTCAATTTCGTACGAAAATGTGTGAGCCTTGCTCGGATTATGGGAAGTGGCAAAGAAGATAAGGTTCACAGCCATACACATTCATGTTTTGTCCTCCTCATGTCGTTTTCAAATTCTCCACTGCTATGCATGTTCATTCTAATTTCTAAGACAAATCTAAAGGGTAAAACATTATCATAAATGTGGGTATTAGATGATAACGGGGCGGGTAGAATTTGGTCAATAATTTCTCATATTTTATTTGTTCGGCAGGTAGAATTTAGTTAATAGTTTCTCGTATTTTATTTGTTACAGATAAAAATCTCGTGTCTATTTTTATGTTTGTGTGAATATTTATTATTCAAGTATTTATATACTTTTTTAATATTTACGAATATGTACGGTATTTACAAATATTTATACATAACAAAATATTTAATAATATATTTTAATCATAAATTTAAATAAAATATAAGTCATAACATTTATAAATTTAAAAAAAAATCTAAATAACTTATTTAAATAGTATTAAATTATAGTTTACAAATAAATAATTTTTTTTTAAAATCAATTGATAAAAAATAACTCATTCAAAATTAATGTGTTAATATTTTAATCTTTTTTTTATTTTTTTTTAATTTAAATTAGAGTATGAGTATATATGGATACAGATTATGATATCTGTACCCGTCCTGTTAACATTCGGTATAAAAAATACTTGTATCTGTTACTCGCGAATATCCATTTCAATATATATTCTTATTTGTTGCAGGTTTTATCCATAAATACATGCGGGTATAAATTTTTTGACATCCCTAATCAATATCCTAAATCTTTCTATAAAATAATATATATTTTTTGAGAAAACTTTTTTTATTATTTTATATACAATTTCGATAACAAGATTTCAGTCTTAAAATATATACAGAAGTCTTACTATTACAAAAGAGATTTTACTTTTTATATTTTTGTTAATAATTTGACATTTATGAGAGTACAGTAAATTTATGTCGGATAAAATTTTTAGTGTAAATTTGTGTTGAACTTTATAATACCCCATATAAATGTGTGTTCAACTTTATAATATTCAATGTAAATTTTTATTTAAAAAAATGGTTTAAAAGGATAACCTGAAATATATAAAAGTATCAATTATAATTATATTATTCTACATATAAATGAAATACAAATACCAATAATAAGTAAAAATGAGAGAGAATTACAATTAGATATTCATGTATTCCCCCGATTAAAAAAAAAATTAATAGATACATAATAGGATGCCATATTCGTGGATAAAACCCGTAACGGGTAAGAAATGGATATTAAAAATGGATATCTGCTACTCGTGGGTACAAGTATTTTGATATCCGCATGTTAACGAGACGGGTACGAGTATCATAGTATTCGTACCCGTGGAGGATACCTGTATCCGCTAAACTTTAATTTATTAAAATACCCTTATATATATATATATATTAATAAAAAACATTCCGAGTCTTTATTCACTAATGGTGGTCGGATTCTTACCTCACATCGCAATAGATTACTTCCAGATACTGTAGGGGCATTGATGTGTCTCCAATACTGGTTACGGACCAACATAGAAGGTAATAAAATTAACACTTTTACTTAGATATTTTAATTAAGTGATTGTTAGAAATTTTTAATGAACTTTCTATGTTTTCAGGCTCTTCTAGATTAAAATTAGACAACATGAAACTTTGTACAATGTTGCAAGATGTGGACATTGATGAAGTTAGTAATTTCTTTAATATTTCATTCAAAAATAAACTACAATATAAATTGTTAATAATTTTTTATTTGTTTGTTTTTCAAGAATCAATCGAAGAAAGTGGGTTTGTTGATCCAAGCACTAATTAAAAAATGGTTAAATATGTTTTTGGTCCCTCAAGTTTAAGTGAAATTTGGAATTAGTCACTCCTCGAAACTTTATACCAATTTAGTTATTCATCTTTAAAAATGCGTGAATTTAGTCCTTTTAACCAAATTTTGTTAAGTTTATCTGACGTTTCAAATGCATTTCATTATAGTATTTGAATTGTTTATACCGTTTGATACATTTTCGCTTCAATATTAACTCAAATATTATCATAAAATGCGTTTAAAATTTCAAATAAACTTAATAAAAATTGGTAAGAATGACTAAATCCACACATTTCTAAAGATGAAGGACTAAATTGGTATAAAATTTTGAAGAGGGACTAATTCCAAAATTCACTAAAACTTGAGGGACCAAATACATATTTAACCCATTAAAAAATTTCTATCGTGTTGAACGTTATCTTATGTTTACTTTTATAAATATTTGGACTTGTATATTTTATTTGAACTTTATTTCAAATTGATGACAATGGTGTATTTTATTGTATTTTATTTTATTTGAATGTATGGTCAATTTTTTTTTAAATATTTTTGTAAATACCTGCGGGTATCCGTGGATACTTGCGGATATGAAAAAAATAGACAAATACCTGCATAACGGATACCCGACCGATATAGATACGGATACGAGGTAAATATTTATTCAGCAGATAAAATACGGGGAAGCTATTATCCGTACCCTACTCATCCGATTAACATTCCTATATATAACACATACTTCAATGATATACTTTATCCCAAAAACTCCAATACCGAAGCAATTATCACGAAACATCCACAACTACAACAAAGCATCCAACTACAACAAAGTGGGACAATATTAAGTTTCATAAAATAATCATGATTTCAATATGAAAAAAGTTTATACGACTAACATCAATGCAAAACACAAATACAATTGAATATAACCATTTCCCACAAGAAATCTCCCGCTAAAGATTAAGAAATGACTTGTTTTTGTCACTAATGGAATCTCACCACACCTAGGATTGTCATCAAAGAAGAGAGAATAAATGTTTATAGATTTCGGTGAAAGATGAGGTAGAGAAAAAAAATTTGTACTTCAACATTTTAAAAAATCGTTTATGTTTAATTTCTTTGTACATAAAAAAAATCCATTTACCTCGAATCCTTAGATTTCCTTAAATAATGCTTTTTACGTTAGACCACAGATAATCAAATATAAAAATAATTGTTATTATTTATCAATTTTTCTTAAAGCCAGATTGTTTGTAGTTAAACATATGACATAATTGACCCATAACATTAATTAAAAATGCAAGATGTTGGAATGATGGTTTGTCAACGTATAAAATTTGTGTTTGTTTGACTAATAACACAAGGATAGTGATTAGCATTCCTTCCATATATACACCAATAAATAGTAAGAAACCTTAAATGTCCAAAGAAAACTTTCTAGGCTTTAATTATAGTAAAGGGAAAGTTATGATGGATTTTCTCAATTTAATGATGAGAATGCATGCATTGGGCACCTAATAAGATTTGTCGATTTGATGCTTGGAAAATTTGGTACTCATTGCACTCAGCAAGCAGATGGCATGTCTCCCAAGTGATTACCAAGCACCAGCTTTTGATATCATGTTTAAATCCAACCAATGCCAAAATTTCCATTCATTTTTTCTTCAATAACTTCGATTTCTTTAATAAAATATGTATTTTAACATAGCTTATACATTTATACATTTTTAATTAAAATATCAACTTAATAAATATTTAAAATATCTTCTTTTTCTTTTTGTGTAAGTAATATGTAGTTAAATGTTCCTTTTGTCTCAACTCGTGTTCTTTTTTCTAAATTTTCCCTACTCATCGGTTTGAAAAGATAAAAAAGAAAAACAAACTAATTAATAGGTTAAGATTACTAAAACAATAACACCAACACTCATCTCATTAAGGGTTAAATATATTTTGATATTTAACTTTAAGTAAAAATTGGAATTAGTCTCTTTTCTTTCGAATCTCTAATATAATTTAGTTTCTAAATTTAAAAACAAGTTAGAATCGTCAAATATACTTAATAAAATTTGATTAAAAAAATTAAATTTACGCATTTTTAAGAATAGATGACTAAATTGGTCAAAAATTTCAAAAAAGAACTAATTTCAATCTTAACTAAAAGTTAAGAGATAAAAACATTTATAATCCTTCATTAATAACACTTAAGTAAAACAAAACATTTACTAAAAATACTTAAATTTATTATATGCTTAAAACTTAATTAAATTAAAAATTAATATTCATTTTAGAATTATTTAGTATTTTTTTTACATAGACTTAGTTTAATCCCCACATTCTTTTATGTTTTTCTTTTAATAACATTTTTAAGCCATTAATAAATATCCTTTAGATATGAGATGTGTGCATAAGTTTTAAAAAATTAAATTAAAAAACAAAAAATCACAGTTTTACTATAAATTATCAACTCCATTTTCTTCAAAGTCGGATTTATTGTCATACTCACATGATGCAGCACTTATATTGAAATAAAAAAAAATATTTATAGTTATTTATTTTTGTCTAATATCACAATATTAAATTTTAATATTTCATTGGATATATGACTTTATGTGTCTCTCCGATAGTGGTATTCCGATTGTAAAACTAATTAAGAATCTTTAAGATTTATAATTCTCACATGATAAATTATAATAGAGCACTAACCTTGATCCATGAGAGATCCTGTGAATATGCGTTCTTTAATTTATAATCTTGTGTGCTTTTCAACCACCGTTTCCCAATCTATCTCTTTGTCTTTCTTTCTCTTCTCACACGTTCTTGATGGGTTACAATGAAAAAACCTTATGGCCAAAGACAGAACCCCTATTCTTTTTATAAACCAACGTCCATCAAGTTGATTTTTATTTTATCTTTATCTTTATTTTATTTTATTATCACTTCCCATAATAATAACCAATAAGTCTTTATATTTTATTAAATCACAATTGGGCTCATCATAATATTTCAAATGAGTCACTAATAGAATTAATTCGTCAATTAATTCTAACATTCTCCCACTTGACTCATATGATGTCATAACATTATGTGATTTAATACATAAACATAATGCGCAATAAA
>Ga0209589_1006750_pt1 | contig 18831 bp, 8 predicted proteins | sample CowpeawhiteBW_FD_187525 | JGI IMG/M metagenome (GOLD analysis project Ga0209589, IMG submission 187525) | Root nodule microbial communities of legume samples collected from California USA - Cow pea white BW (SPAdes) (version 2) | ecosystem: Host-associated > Plants > Roots > Nodule | place: USA...
AGATTTTCACCCATCCAATTGGGTCCAAAACCTATCGTTTGTACTTCTAGGTTTATATGATTTATAAAATCTTGTAAAGTTAATGTGAAATTTGGAGCAAGATAAATAAGGGAAAAGGGTTGATTTAGATCTACTTCTAAAATCCCTATTACACTTTGTGAATCATTATTCTGAAATCTTGAATCGTGTAGAACTATCAAAGCTCTAGCTCCAATCATATGTCTTTCTAAGGATCTGACTCCAATGGTAATTAACCCCATATGAACATATCTTCCTTGTTGATTTTGTAATTGTCTTCCTGTTTGTGGAGATATTAGAGGGATTATCTCATAGGTGTTGTCAGGGAGATGAAAATCTCCTATTCTTCTGTATCGATAAAGGCTTGTTCGTTTAGAACTTAGCCACCCTATGTTGTATAATTGTCTAGGATTTAGAGAATCTATCCTTGAGTTAGATCCTATATCTGTATTTTGTTGTATATCTACTAAATCTTCTAACCTTCTAATGTTAGTAGTTCTTTGTCTATTTAAGAATCTATCTAAGATTCCTAGATGTTGTATTAGATTTTGACTTCTAGTCTGATGTTCTCTTAATCTTCTGGGGGTTCCGGGGAACCTTTGTGTGCTACTAAGTTCTGTTGTACTATTCATATTAATATTATCAGTTTGTGTTTGTGTAGACGTATTGGGTTGTGTCATCATTATAAACTATCATCATTGTTTGTGGGAGGTGCTGCGTTGGTACTTGCAGCTTTTGAATCTTTTTTAGTTGTGACTTTGATAAATTTCTGTGAATTTTTAGAAGTTGTTTTTGTATTAGTGTATGTTCCTAAAGATAGTTTAGATACTTGCTTTATAAGGCCGTCTATGTCTTTGGACAAGTTCGTCCCTTTAGTAGAATCAATTAGATGATTCAATTTTCTAGAAACTTCTTCTAGAAGAGCTATTATAGTATTATTTTGTCCTATAATAACTGTGTGTACAGGGTCTACTTCTGAAGTAGGTTTTTTATAACCTACAGGAGGAGAGTTTGTGATTTTTTCAACCGCAGTTAGGGCTGATTTGTAGTCAGTGCGTAAGAATGGCTGTATGTTATCCATTAAAGAAAATTTTAAACAGATAAACAATAAGGCAGTGTAGTGGCAGGAAAACAATAGAAAGTAGGCAAAGTGGAAAAGCAGTAGTAGGAGATAAAAAGCAGGAATCTACGGAATACACTGTAGAGTAATACTTATAAAAGAATATAAATAATCATAAGGCTCAAAAACTCTTCTTTTTTTTTTTAAAAAACATATTAACAAGAAAATATGTATGTAAAGAGTGTCGCAATATGCAAAGTATTCCTCAACCCTCAGAAGCAGATCAGATGGGACTTATGGCTCTGTTGGCTCTTCTGACTGTAATCTGCCCGATCTACAAAGGGTATCCTAGCGAATACAAGCCACTTCAATCACATAAATATTCAAAAGGTATCCAAGGATTTCTCGCTCTGATACCATATGAAAGAAGAGAAAAAAAAAAGGTGAGTACAGAGAAAATAAACAGAAAGATAAAACAAAAACATAAAAATGTACACAATGATTCTTCTTGGATGAAAGTTTGTTTTGCTTTGGGCATACTTAGAAAGGAAGGTGAAGTTGGTTTGTGTAATATAAGAAATAACAAAATTCATATTTGAGTAGCGCAGTAAATGGAACATAGTCACTTTCCAAAGTTGGTTGGTGTGTGTGTGTCATGCTTGGTCCAAATAGCTCATGAAAACAAACTAGGAAAGTTACAGAGCTAAGCTACACTTATTTGTAAAACTAATCGATCAAATGAAAATACAAATCATCCCTAATTAATAAACTAAATAAAAAAGAAAATATGATCTAATATAATCTAACCCCACTCTATATTTCATCTACCTATTTTATGTGGTGTCAATTTGATGCTTCTTTCGTAAGAATGTGACCTTAGAATATAGTTCTCACTGCACATTTTCCACGTTATGTGAAGCCCATGTGAAACACCCCGAGTATTATTTTCCACTTACTATTATCATTATGAATAAATGAGTTGAAGGTTTTCACTTGCTGTTTATGGTATGGTTTTCACCTTCTTCTTTTCTTTTTCCCAACACGTATCGTAAGTTGAAAATTTTATTGAAGATACCAATAAGTATTATACGTAGAAATCTTTCCTTCTAGAAATTCAAATCTTAATTGGCTACATGATTGTAAGTATATATAGCATCATTTATTTGGTAATTCTTGGTGTTAACCAACCAACCAATTTGTAACTTTGGGAGCTCATAAATTGTACATAATTGTCTTCAAAAATGGTTTTATTATTGTATCAGCCCTAGCTAGCTAGAGTACGAATCCTCCACATTGCTTACATGAGCCTCATATTCAACTTAAATTTTGAGCAAATTACTTAGAATCTTGGTGCCTCCATCTTTCAAGTCTTTTGATAGAGATACAAATATACTAAATAATAGAATACTTACAACTTCACCTTCAAATTTTTTTTTCGAATTTAATATTTATTGTTAGATGTTCTGAAAAAAAAATTATAGATATAAGTGAAACTCATAAAAAATTGACAATATTTTTAATTAAAAATCTTTAGACAATGATTTTGTGAGTTTATTTCCTCTCATTAAACTTTTTCACTTTTATTTAATATATAACTTGAACTCACACTTAAATTCTTTTATATTATGAAATAATTTCTAACTTTTAGCATAAAGTTTTATTCTATTTTAAGTGAATATTATCATGTTATATGTTTTTAAGTTTTTAGGCAAATGAAAGAAATCTTGACTTTCTTCATTTTTGATTTAAAATTCAATTTTTTTTTTATAACTTTAAAAAAATCAATTTATTACATTATATTTAAATTAAAAAATATTTTTTATTTAAAACTGATGGTGTATATTACATAACTCCGAAGATATTTTATATAAGATCAAGTTCTTAAACCTAAAAATTCTAGCGATAACCCCAATAGATATGTTTGCAGTAGTACAATGGAGAGTTTAATTTTTGTCTCAGAAACGTATGACATGTGTGGTTGTTGTAAATTCATGCTAAACGAAAATATTTTTGTTCTGTTAATTTTAAATTTGAAGGAAAAGTAGTTGAATAGGAATAGTGTGTAGTAAGCTAAGAAGAATAGGAATAAATTAGTAACGTGAAACTCGCACCTTAACAGAGTTAGGCAGTGTCAATTGATGGAACATTGACATTGAGTTATGCATTTCAACGAAAGCAACCATTGAAAACGAAGATGTTTTACGTTGAAGTTGACAAGGTACGAAAGGAAAAGAACGTGAACGGTAATGCAATTTCTATACGATCACATATTTTTTCTGAAACTTTATTACTTTGTTTTTTAAGTTCCATCAAAATATAAAAATTGATTCTATTTAATAATTTTGTCAAGAAATCATTTTTTATTTGCTTTGCACCTCTCAGACTTTTCTTGCCGTTTAATGCCCAATAAAACTGATTCTGAGGGGAACTTCCGCGTATGCTGAAATCTCTTTTCATGTTTCAATGTCGCATCACTTTAATTTGATAAGAACCAAGTGTTGTTGCTTTGTTTGGTATTCCTTTGAATTTCCCTTTAGATCATTATTTTAGATAAATAAGACTAACATTCAAAATGTTTTACATGTTCCTTGTTCAAAGAACACCTATTGTTTATTTTTATCAACATTTATCTCAATCTCAACTATATTTCAAATACATCATTATATGTGATATAATAATAGCACACTATAATAATAATAACTTTAAACAATTATCAATTTTGGTGACAAATACTAACTGACCAATTTATAAATCAAGAATTATTGATAATTAAAATAGTTTTAAAATATATATAATTAGTCTTTAAATTGGTCAATAACATTAATTACTAAAATTTTAACTATCAAATAAATTGATTTTTAAATTTGTCTCAAATTAGAAAATTAATCTCTAATTAAAAAATTAGTCTTAGATCTCTATATTTTTTTTTCTAAAATTGATTATTATTTAAAAAAAATTTTGTAATAATATTTATTTATATACATTATTACATGAAAATGATTTACAAACTTGTGAAAAAAAAGTTACATTATTAACACAATTCAATTAGGATGGCAAAAGAGACCCGCCCCCATTTTTAAAAACATTATTAAACACATTTTATATTATTTTTAAATTTTATTTCTTTTTAATAAAAATAAATTAATGAACCATTTATTCCGCTCCGTCTCCAACCCACCAATTTTACAGGATCAGTAAGATAAGTCAAAAGGATATTAAAAATGAGTTTAAAATGTGTTTAATGCTTATTGATTTTATAAAAGGAACTTCTTTTAAGGAATAATAAAAGTTTCTGAACTGTCCCTTATATAGGGATGGTGAATATTATGTCAATAAATCTAAGTCTCGGGAATAAATATGTCAATTTTCAAAGTGATTTAGTAGTTTTTAAGGTAAATAAATCAAACAAACAAATAGTATTTTGTAAACAAATTTAACTCAAATTTACTTGATTTGTTAGAGCTTAACCTAATTAATAGTTTATATATATATATATATATATATATATATATATATATATATATATATATATATATATATTAGAACTTAAATTCATAACAAATAAATATTTTATTTTATATAAATTGAAATTTGGATTTACAATAAATAATTTAAATTATGATATGCTAATTTTAACAATCCATTTAGGAAGCTGTGAAGATAACGAGAGAAAGACAGCCAGTATTTAATTGAGAGAGTGAGAATCTTGCTTTTTAGACTGTATTCTTCATTAATAAATTATGTGAATTAAAGATGGTAAATTGCCTTTTCAATTCAATTAATTAAAATATAAACATTAATTTAGATAAAACCAATTTTACATCCATTTTATACTAACTTCAAGTACCCGTGCTTTGATAAATTAATAAAATAGAAACATATTTATTTTAAAAGTTAGCTTGTGTATTGTATGGAATAATTTGTTTATATAATTAATTCACAACAATCATGATAATTTATTTAAATATTTCGATTTGTATTTACAATGAAGAATTCAAATTTTTATGAGGATATTTATTTTAAATTATAATATAAGATTGTTAACAAATATTTTAAAAGCTATTGCAATATAATTTAAATGTGAATAGATTGAGATAAACATACAGTCAATAAGATCAAATATAAATATAAGAATAGTAATTAAAGGAGGATTTTTCACTCATTACAGGTAGTGTACATCTATTACACACACAAACTTATATTACATCTCTTTTATTTAGCCGCAACTAATTAAAACTATTATTATCTCATGTACCTGGCCAAAGCTTATATTATAATTTAAATTACTCTTTTTTAATTTAAAATAATGTATTATAAATGTAATTATTGTATAATTTAAATATTTAAACTTATTTAGGTCTTACGATTTGAATTATGTAAAAACATTTATAATAATGTGGACTAAAATACTGTTAATTATTAAAAGCATACATAACCACCACCTTGAAATTATTTTCCCAACTCCAATCCGAAGCAGACCATGTTTATTGGGCTACGGTGGGCCTCAGTCCAACTCAATTGCACAATGCAATGTCCAGAACCAACTCAGTAAGGATTCATGCAAACAAGGACAAAATACCTCGGGCCCAGGTAATTAGTAGCATTAACAACAAAAGGCTCAGTTTCATCTCTGTTACTCATTTCATTAACTTTATTTATATACTTAATAATGTTTTGTTCTTATAATCTATAAAAGATTTATTTTAGTCTCTTACACTTCAAATTTGAGTGTTTTTCCTTAAAATTAATATTTTCTTTTTCATTTTAAAACATGATTTTAAATCTTCTTTTTACTTATTCAAAGCATGAAATCATTTTATCAATTTAAACCAAAAAAAGTTACAAATAAAGCTGTAATAGTAAATCCTACCTGTCATACTATCTCCAAGATGTATATAGTCCTTTTATTTTCAAATGTTTATTGAATCTCATAATTTGATGTGTTGAATAGGTTAAAAGAGAGTTCAAAATTGTATCCCACAAATAAAAGCAGTCACTGTTTCAAGAGACAACATCGATCCAATTAAACAAAGACTAATAAATAAATTCTTTAAAGAAATCAAAGGTGAAAATGAAAATTTAAGAAAAAATAAAATAAAATATAGGAAGTATATGTTTTTAACATTTTAGTATTTCATATTAATTTATAAATAACATGTGTTTAAAGATGTATGGGATTGCTGATTTGGCATTGTCTGTAAGTGCAGATTTTGAAAAGGAGGTGGGGTTGGAATATTGTGTGATAAATGTATTGGGAAAAGTGTGTGAAGGTTGAGAATGGGGTGACGAGGAGTGATGAGTGTGGTTTGAGATAGAGCCAAAGAGCAATGAATATTGATTCACATTTCTTCATCTTTCTCTGCAGAAAGATGTATAGAGAGTATAGTTAGTTGCTGGCAAAGGCCAATTTTTCATGATTATGGTGACGGTGGCCAAATTCATGGCTACGCCTGTGACGTTTTCGTTTTCAACAAGACAAAACTTTGTTTAGGAAATAGACAATGTCACTGACCCAACCTTGTCCTTGATGTTAACTCTTTAACTAGCACTCTCTCTTCACTCCTGCATGGATCTTTCTTAAATTCAACTCAATTTTTTCAAATATTTCATTCTCAAAACACTTCATCTAATAACGTTTCAAGATGTCCATAAATGATTTCAAATTATTTAAGTACTGTATAATGAATTCCAAATCATTCTGAGAAATTTCTCAATACAGCCTATAAATTAGGGTTTGATTGCTCAAGTCCTTCAAAAAAATTTAATTGAACCACAATTTCCTGATATATATTATGCAACTGTCACGGATTTTTTTTGCATTTCTGACATATGAAAGTGGGAGTGTGTACTACTTCTTTCTTAGAAGGTTATGGAAATATATTTTTATGTATGTTTTATTCCAAAAAAGAGTTACATATTAATTTATTGTTATGCTATGGGGTGGATAAGTTATACTTGCATAAGAATGAATGAAGGATGTTACTTCAGAACCTTCTTTATAACTTTCATTTTTTTTTTATTTAATTAATTTAAAGTTTAAAAAATATTCACACAAAAAAAAAACTTTTAAACATATTTACAAATAATTTTCAATCATATGAACCACATTGAACAAATATAAAATCCTGACTTAACAAATGTACCTTAAGTATACTTACAATTAATCTATCAAATCACGTAATATAAGCAACAAATGAATTAATAAAACAAATATATCCTTAATGTGTAATGACCAATTTTTTTCTGTTTTGGTGTCAAATTTTCTTTTTATATTCTTCTGTTCATTGTTCATAGATGTATCTACCGCTCATTTTCTAGTTTTGTATTTAAAAAAAGAAAATTGCAAAGACTTAAACAAAAGGAGGGATTTGTCCGTTTGTTGTATGCAATTTGAAGAAAAAATACAAAATTTTCTCATCACCCTATTAATTATGTTTTAAGGAATAGATTTAAAAGGGGACCATGTCTATTTAAATTAGTTTGTGTAAAATGGAAAATGAATGGATAAGCAGAGTGAAGCAGTTATTCATTGTAACTATATTTTATAACTCTCGTATATAAATTTATTGGTAACTAGATAAGGTATTGGTAAGAATGGTAAAAGGAGTAAATAATGGTAGAAGAGATAAAGACAATAGGAAAAGATGGGAGATGTAGTTAATGCAGAAGTGTACTGAGTAGCCTGGTTGAGACAGTGACAGGAGGATGCAGCCCAAGCCCAGAAGCCCATTCCATTCCTATCCCGTGCCCCATGTGAAGGGGTCCTTCCTTCACCATTATAACACTCACGCACGGAATGTGTAGCTTCTGCTACCTTCTCAATCCCAATTGTCTCGCCCTTTCAATTCTCCTCCAAAACCACATTCTACAACTCCTACTATAACTATACAGGGCCCCCTCCTCTCTCATTTATAATAATCATATTTCACACACTTCTCAATTAAAACCATCTTCTACGATTCCTCGGATAAGATCAATTATTTCTCCCCACTTCAATCATATACAATTTACATTCTGTGTTTTAATGCATTCACGCGGTGAAATCCCAAATCCCAAATCCCGCACTTTTGACTGCACCATCCTATTTAAAGTGTGGGTCCAAATTCTGTGGACCCCTCTTTATCTTTCAGACAACAAATTCAAACACAGAACAAAAAAAATTGTGTGTGGAAAACAGTTGAATAAGTAGCAGAGTAGAATAGAACCGGCTATTTGCGTTTAGGTGTATGCACACCCTGTTTTACTAATGTTTAGATTCAAATTCATTTGGTCCAGTTTATTTAATGTGTTACACGGAATAATTAAATTTTAAAATATTGTGTGTTGTTATTTAATCAATACTTATCTTTATATTTTTATAAAAATTGTTTTACCTTTTAATTGTTTTGAAAGCTATCTACTACTTTTTCAATACCTCTCAGCTCTTGCCTTGTCCCATTACCATTAGAAAACGTGAGATACTGTCTGACCCAAAGTCAAACGTAATTTTTTGGTAATACTAAAATTTGTTGATCTACTTAAGATGACATATTTTAGATAGGTAAAAAAATTGTCTCTCATTCTGTCACTTCACTTCTACTGTCTAGTCTTTGAGTGATCAGTTAATAGTATCTTTTAGATCTATCTTTCTATCGTTTAATTAATCCAATCATACCTAATTTTGTTTACATATGTTATGGTTTGTTAATTTTTAAAAAATGTCTTAAGTGATTTTTAAACAAAAGTTTTTGCGTTCATGATATTGATAACTTTTATTATTAAATTTTAATATAAATATTAATACTTAATTTTAAATTTTGTAAGTTATTTTAAATATTAATATCAGTTAATGGTGTTAATATTTTTTTAGAATAAATCTAAGATATATTTTTAATAATTGGGACTCAATTGACACATTTTTAGAAAATAGATATCAAACTAACACATTCAAACAAAAATGAATATCATTGGACCGATTAAACCTAGTTCATAAATATTTTATTCTATTATTATTATTATTTTGGATTTTTTTTGTTTTATTAATTCATTTTTATAACTTTTCTGACTTTTACTAGCAAATTTTTAATTTCTAGACTTCCAATGTTAAAAATTTTCTCAGCTCCCTCTGTAGATTAGATAGGCGGGTGTACCTGCTATTAGAAACCAGGTTCAGTTCTCAAAGTTTAAAGAAACAAAAATGTTTAATGTCATAATTTTATCTTAAATGTTAAAAAAAATCTGCTTGAACTCAACTCTTACATGAAGTAGCAGATTTAGACAAATTGAATTATTTATGAAAAAAAAACCTTAGGATAATTAGTTATCTACAGAGAATTAATCTTCAACATAAACTGATGAATTATTGACACTATATTAATAAAAAGAAAAGGCTTGTAATAGCACTCCATTCACAGTAGGAGTAAAGAACTGCACAGGTCAAATGGTGTCACTGCTCCCTACCATCTCTTTGCCTATTTCAAACATTGAAATATACAAAAATAATTGAGTAAAAAAAGGTGTACTTAAATAAATTATACCAAGAAAGAAGCAACATGTTCCTCTTTTCACCAATAGTGTATACTATTTTATAGTTGTCTTTTTCTTCCTTTTTCTTTTTAATTGATATACACTTTACATCATTACAAAATAATTTATACAATTTTTCTATTTGATCTAGATATGGACGATATATAAATTCTTTTATTTTACATCAATTTTAATTGAATTGATGCAGTCTTAGATAACAATCACATATTACAAACTGTCCTCATCCAGATTTGAGTGAAGGGTGGAAGAAAGTGCTTGAAAGGGGAAAAAAAATACATTTTCGTTTATAACCATTAGAAACACATATCATGATGCAGTATCTACACATTATATGACTTCATTATTAAAAAAAAAAAAAAAAGATGTTGTCTTGTTAGTGGTAACATAATATATGAAATGTGGAAGCATTGGCGTGTTTGTCTTGGTGGAATTGAAAAGTTTTTGTTTCTTCTCAATGTCATTTCATGAACAACAACACTCAATCTCCCTTAAAAAAACTGAAAGCAGCACGTATATAGAGAAAGGGAATAAAGTCAAGCAATGGTCCCCTTTAATAAGGTAGGGAAAGCACATGCAGGGGCTTTCATGGCTGTCTTTGGCGTGCTATGAACAAGACAGAAACAAGATCCACTTCAAAAGAAAATTGTTAAACTCAAATCATTTCTTAATTAATCACATTTCATTATCTACTTAAATATCATGCTACTGTATTATTATTATTTTTTTAATTCAAGATGCTGCTCTGCTGCAACTAGCATACGTTATCTTTTACCACTGAATTGTAAAGGAATGCTGCAAAAGCTCTGTAGAAGTTATTACGAGGAGTTAATGCAGTAAAAATATCACACTTTTGTTCTTGAAAATATGTCACAGGCATGAGGGCTGAGATCTGAGAAAACAACTGTTTGTTTTGCCCTCATTTTGACTTGGTCTTGTTTTATTTTATTCGATCTGCGCGGTGCTTCCGAGAAAGGATCGATATCGAAGACGAATTTTGCACTTCAGAGCTTCAAAAATCGAAAATCCACTGCCATACCTACCAACAAACGCTTTCTTTTTTACGTAGGGAAAGTAAAAGATTATTGGCACGCCTTTTTTTTTTCCCTCTGGTTTCTTTTGCTTGTCAAAAAAATAAATGCACAATGGTAATTGACCTTTTTTCAGTTCAAGAAAAAAATAGACAAACAATAATTCATGCAAGTGCAACACTTCCCGCGGATGTCACAAACGTCTCTATAGTATCTTTGAAATTGATGTCGTGATGTTTAACCTAACCTAACTGAAATCCTATTTAAAATGTGAAGATGATTTGATTTTAGTTTTCAAGAACACAATTAAAGAAGATCCACGTCTATATATACAAGAAATGTTTTTTTTATTTAATAATGAGATTTTGGTTTGAATTGGGGAGCAGAAGAAGCACGAAGATACTGAAATACTAGAACGGGGAAGACAAGGGTCCGCTTTGGCTTTTTGCGATGACAAAAAGACAGAAGAAAAGGAGAAAATTTTGAAAATTGAGAAGAAATGAAGAAGCATGAAAAAACTAAAAAAGAAAGTGACAGAAACATAAAAGGATGGTGTTACAGCTGGATGGCTCATTGTATGATTACTTTTTACCATAATTGCTATACAAACGGAAACTGAACTCAACCCAAAGAGGTCAACACAACACCCCAACAACAAATAAATAATAATCACTCACTCCCTCATATATGCCTCTGGCCGACACTGTGTTTCTCCCTTCACAAGCAAAAACAAAATTTCATTCACCTAAATCTTTCAACAACTGCTTTTTTATTGCCGATTCCAATTCCTGGATTGAACATGAAATTAATAATTGTAATATCTCATCGCATTGAAAGGAAAAGATAATAGAATACATACACTTGTGTTGTATTTGTTGACATATATATACTATTAGTATATTATTAATTATATAAAATTGTTCTTCATAAAATGCCAACAATATCTGGTTGCAGAGTCCTAGAGGAAGAGGAAGGTCTAAATCTAATTCCATTAATAAATGAGGGATGAATGGAAGTAGTGCGAGGCAGAGATGGTTGGCAATTTAACTTGGTGGTCAAAAAGAGAAAGAGAAAGATACGCAGTTATTAAAGCAGGGAAAGACTATATATGTTTCCATTAGGAGTGAGAGAGAGGGTGGTTGAAATTAATGCCTGCCCACAACATTTTCCTTTATCGCTTTACTTCACTTCTACTCTTCTTCCACAAACCTTCCGCCGAACAACACACTGAACCAGAAGCAGAAGCAGCAGCAGCAGCAGCAGCTACTCCCCACGCCTCGTTCGAGCTATCACAGCTAAACGACATTTCCATCACGCCGTTTGGACTTCCCGGAACGCTTCCAAGCTTTCGTTTCATGCATTGCTTCCCCTGCTTCTCGTACCCTGACCACAATTCCAACACCTTCCCACACTCGTTCACCTTCTCCTGTACGCATACATTCCACATTTTTATTTCTCATTACTACCAACGTATAAATCAAACACAACAACAAAATCAATAACAAACCTTGTCGAATCCCAGAATACCCAAGAGTTGTCTCTGGTATTCGCCTTCTAGACAAGGCTCCACGCTTTTCACAACGTGTATCATCGTAGCACTTGCCAATTCAGACGGTAGATAACCCATTAACCTCCAATCTGCAATGTTGGAAAATAAAACTTAATTATAAACATAATCGAGACAGACAACTCACGTTACAAGTCTCTTAATTATGAACTTTTAGACATGAAAATTGTCTTTCAGCTTGCTTGCTGATTCAATGTTTCTTCTAAACCACGAAATTACCTCCGAGGACAGAAACAAGAACGCCTTCGCACTTCCTGAGGAAGTCCCAGCAGTGATGATCCTTCAATCCAAGTCTTCTTGTGATGTAATCAAGAAAGGAGAGAGGGGTTGGCGGGTTCATCTTCCATCCAAGGGTGGAAAGGACCAAAATCTCCATCCTTTTAATCGTTTTGGCTTCGAACAAGTATCTACCCTCTTCCACCTGCACAATTCAGAGAACAATCACAATCAAGACATGTACGAATAGCTAGAAAATATAACAAGTAAATGGAGGCAAGAAAATGTTAGAGAAGAACAAAAGAGTTTGTATTGTGTTGGTAATGTGAGAGAGTGGAGAAAGAAAGATACCTGAAGGTCTAGGAGAAGGGGGACTTGTGTCTCCTCCACTTTGGCAGCGAGGGAGAGACAAGCGACGGCGGCGAGATGTGTCATCCATGGCTTGGCATCCTGAAAGTGGATGGTGGAGAGGAAGCGGTCAAAGTAGTTGACGGCAAGAAGGGATGTGAGAGCAGAGAAGGAGTAGTGAGCGTTCACTCTGAGCATCCACTCCACGGCTTCTCTGTGAGCACACTGGAGCGCAGGGTTGGTTTGGAGGCAAGTGGTTAGAGGGTTGTGTTGTTCTTTCCCCAGCAGCGATGTCAACTCCTGTTCGTCACAAAACATGTCGCTTTCGAACAACACATGAGGGTAGTGAAGGGAGTTTATTAGGGTGCTTCTGCTACTGGTAGCGTTATTATTAGTAGTATTATTATTCTCTGCTTCGTCTAATTCATCTTCCCCAACATCTTCCTCCCAATGCTCTTCGGAGCAGTATAGGGTGTCGAGAAGGGATTTGAGGTTGGTGTCGTGCGCATGATGATGGTGGTGGTGATTAGCCATGTTGGATGAGGGAAGTTCTATAAGATGCAGAGAAGTGGAAGAGAAAGGAGGATTTCCTCCATTGTGTTTGAGAAAGAAAGAAAGAGAAGAGAAGAGAAGTGTGTGTGCGTGAGCACTGGCAGTGAGCAGTGACAATAAAGAAGAGCGTGTTATTGTTATTTATTCCCCAAACGGAAGCAGTATTATTTTTTTTTTTTGTTGGGAGCTGGCGGTAGCTCCAGAGGCGGATGAAAGATGGGCCATGCACCACAATTACTCGACACGTGACAAATGTACCCTACAAATTAATGGATCCCTCTTCTCCCTCTTTCATCCCTTCGTCCTAAACATCGTGTTGTGTTATGTTATGTTGTGTGTTACTATTACTGGTTACCAATTTATTTATAGAATGTTTAAACCGTAGTAGAGGTACACTGTACAATTCAATCAGAACTAACAGTACTTTTTTACTTCTAATGCCCATCCATAGCTGACACCCCCTCTTCTAAACATCCATCTTAGTCTCATATAAAAACAAAATAACCATAGTAAAAATAAAAAATAAAAACCCTAATTTACAACACAGTTTTCTGTTTCGCATATCAGAAACAAATCAGTTAAATAAAAAATTATCAATTCGTCTATTACTTCATAAAAAAAATTTAAGTAATTTATATATCATTTTCTCTTCCATCCTCTATGCCGCAGATGCAACTTGCATCAGAGAAATTTTTCCTTTCCGTGTTTTTCATCTCTAGGCAAGTGATTCAATTGGCGTTTGAACGTTATTTTAATCCTTTTTAATAAGATGAGAGATAATTGTTTTTTAATATATGATCAATTGAAAATGCAAAAACATATTGCTTAATTAATGGAACATGTTTTACATTAAAATATAAAAACATTTTTAATTGTTTAATTTTTAAAATAACTCAAGTTTTGGTTTGCTTGCATTGAAATTTTTTAATTAACCTGCTAATATCTCATTATATTTAGCGTTTACTTTCATGTAACTATACTTTTAAATTACTTAACATTTTATATTTTTTATAATAACATTGGTATGAAATAGTTATTATAAAAAATTTATATCACTAATGATTTCAAACTTTAAAGTACTTTGTCACAAGAAGACAACGACTGACGTTGATAAATTATATTTTACATTTATGTTGCTGATACAAAAATTTACATTTAATTTTATTATAATAATTCATTAAGTGTTAATTTAATATTAGAGAAAAAAGTAAATTGAAAGTTATCAGAAGAGGAACAACGAAAAACCAAATACATTACAGAGCAAAACTAAAGTTATGATATTGGATTTGGAAAATGATTTTAGACCGAACGATTGAATGTATTTGAGGTAACGAAGAAGAGATCGTGAAGTTATTTAGATTTTTAGATAAAAATGATTGTATTTTGAATGAATTTTAGATTAAAGTTTATATTTCATATGCGATGAGTATGATAAATTAAAAAAATATTTTGATAAATAAAATTAGTTAATTATCATTTCATTTTAGAAGATAAAAGTAATATAAATTTAAATATAAATAGTTCATTATTATAGATTTTCTTCAAAAAGTAGTTTTTTTTATCTAGGTTCAGGTTTTGTTTTCTCAACCCAAGGACATTTGTTTTTCCATTCAAGAGAGTTTATTTTCATTTGTGTCAAAGATGGATAATATCTTTTTACAAATTTTATGTATATATGTGATGTGAATTATATACCCATTTAAAAAATATTTACATACTATTTTTAAATTTGTAGTTATCTGTAAATACTCATATACTCGTAAATATTTAAGAGATACATGTTTTATAATTTTTTTAGATAAAATTATAAAAAAAATAAAATTTTAATTAAATTTTAATTAAATTAAATATAATAAAATATAAATTAAATTAAAATTTTTTAATAAAATATAGATTTTATTTTATTTTATATTTTTTATAAATAATAAATACTTATGAATACAAATAATATAGTATCTGTATCTGATTAGTAAACGGATATTAAAATATTTAATAGCCTTCAATATTTATAATTATCCATATATACTAGTTATCCATCGTTAATATCATCACCTTCAAAACAGTACAAAAGTTCTGAAGCAAACCCTTAAAATTATTGACAAATTCACTCTCACATTGATCTTTCCATGGTCCATACCTAAAAACAAAGAATGCTTAAAGGATAAACACAAGGTATTCAAAATATTCAGGTAAATTGCATCAACTTAAACAAGTAGTACAAATTCTTATTGTATTAATTATTTTTGGTTCTTAAAATATAATTCATGTCTCTAACAGATGTATTAACAATATGTGGAGTCTTAAAATAAATTACACAAAAATCTTGTAAAGCCCATTTAAAATGTATTTATTAATGACCATAGATAAATTAGTTAATATAAATAACAAGAAACTTTATTTAATTAGAAGGAATCAACCCTGTATAAACTCAAAATTTATGTCAATTAAATATACTGAACATTAAACAAAAGAAGTATTAATATCAAAATTAAAAAATATTATATCAAGAAACATTCTTATCACTTGTACCCAAAACTCTCAATATATAATTTTTATGTAAAAAAAATAAGACTTAAACTTATTTAATCAAATTCCTTACCGATGAATTGAAATTGAAATTTTATGAACTATTTATCGTATAACTTTTGTAAACTGAATCATTCATTCTCACCATAATGCTTGAAAATTAAAAACACATTTATTTATATAACGCCTGTATATAAAAAGTTTAATTAGTTTGATGGTAACAATTTCGTTCGAATGTGTTAGTTTACTACTCGATTTTTAAAAGGTGTCAATTAAGTCTCAACTTTTAAAAATATACATCAATTAAGTCTCTTTCAGAATAAAGATTATTAATATAGTTAACGGTATTGATATCTAAAATGATTTACTAAATTAAGTATTGATTTTTATATTAAAGTTTAGTAGTAAAAGTCATGAATAAAGTCAACAACGTTAAAAAAATTTCTCTAAATCAGGACATTTTTTTTAGTAATAAAAATCATGACATAATTAGGACATTTTTTTAAAATTTAGAACTTGATTGATATATTTCTAAAAGTGAATATTAAAATTAGGTAACATCTGATTAATTAAAATTATATATGACATATTAAAGGAGTTGAATATAATATTGAAATAATAATATGCGATTTTATTGTAACGTGGTAAAAAAGAGAGAAATGAAAGAAGTGGCGCCCGCGGGAATTAAAAGAAACACAGTGGCCTACACGTGAAAAGAACATGTTCAAACATCTCTCTCCCTATCTCATATCTGATATCCTTTCATTTCACAATACATACATATACGTATACGTATACATACAAATATATAAACCTTGTATTCTTTTTTGACATTAATTAAAGTATGTTTGCAAAATGAGCTGTCATCTGTTTTTGTGGTGTATTTATTTGCTGAAACTCAACTCTTTCATGTGCTTATCGCTTCAGAAGTGACGGTTGGGAACAAGGTTGGGATAGATGCTCTTCATTCACACTCATACAAATCGTAATTAGTAATAAACTAATCAGATGTTAAACTAACTTTACCTAATTTCGTTGAAGCACTTGTTTATCCACCACTCACCTTGCCAATTACATAGTAAAGGGATTGAGTTATGTAACCCCACTCGTTTTAATTTTCTTATTTAATGTTCGTACTTTGATTTTAGAAAATAAAATAATGATATTTTAATTATTAAATTTTAACAACTTTTTTTTATAATTTAAAATGACATTTTTAAAGTGATTTTAAAATATTTAAAATAGAAAAATGAAAAAAATAAAAAAATATTAAAAAATATCACTTAAAATTATAAAAAAATTATCAAAATTTAATAATAAAGAAACGATTTTTCTATAAAATAATTGAATATGAGAAAGTTAGTTGCTCTTTTCAAAAAATGGGTTTGGTTGGGTGTCTTTTATTTGTTATGTGTCTTTTGTGATGTCTCTCAAAAATGTAAACAACACATTGGAATTATGAAAATGTGAGTTTCACTTAAGAAAAACGATAGGTTATGCTTCATTTCTTTAGATAAATATAATTAGAAACTTGAGTTTCAGTTGCAAAAGTATGTCTCAGCTTGAGTTGTTTTGTTTGTTTGTAATTTTTTTTCTTTGATCTCTTTAAAAGTAATCAATTTAACTGTTAATATTTAATAATTATATTCTAATAAAAAATGTGTATAAGATATGATAGGCGAGATCTTAAAATTTTAAAGTGCAATGTTTATAATCTATAACAATATACGAAGAAGATTCTCCTTTTTGTGTCCACTTTTCAAAATACCGATTTTACCCTTTAAATATAACAATTTATTAAATTTTTAAAAGTTGATCGTTACTTTTACAAACTTTTTATAAAATCAGATATCTCTGTTTCTACTTTTCTTCTTTATTTATCAATGGTTATTCTTTTATCTGTTCTGATATATTTCACCTTATTTTTAATAAATATAATTTTAATTTATATATTCAATTAATAACATTACAATATTATCACCTACTAATATAATATCACACATATTTAAAAAATGCATACACACAGGCGCGATAGCGCCTCTGTTTACGCTAGTATAAAGAAAATTTATATCTATATTTCATTTTTCTGTTTTATAACCTATATATAATAGTTTTTTTAATTAAATTAACCGTTTCACTATTTTTATCCTTTAACACAACTTTTAAAATTTAAATATTTTTCTTTTTCGATTTGAGTGTTTTTTAAAGATAATTATTTTTTAAATACTAAAATAAGTATGTATAACAAAAAATTATACAAAATAAATAAATTCATTTGTAATACAAATACACCTTTTTTACACTTATTTTAATAATTGTAGTAGTAATAATAATAATAATAATAATATATTTTTCATATGAATAATGCATTATTATGGTTATGCATTTTATATTCATTTTATTGATCATTTTAATTCTTTTTCAAATCATATTAACATACATTTTATAATATCATTATTTATTTTATATTATTGTATTTATATATATATATATATATATATATATATATATATGATAGATATTTTTAAATCGAAAATTCACTTGAGATGTTTGGTTCCATTTCCGATCTAAAATATTAAAACAATATATTTATTATTATTTCCTTTTATAATGTGTTTAATGTTTTTATTTTTGTCCAATGTAGAAGTTAAATTCGTTGGATTCCTTGGTGCATTTGTCAAAAATAAATTATTTCATATAATAGGTTATTATAAGTGAAAAAAATAATTTTCTTAAACAATAGTAATAAAGTATCTGAAATTTTGGTTCATATAAAAAGTTCACATAATCATTGTCATTATAAAGTAATTAATATATCCTTGAAGGATATTTTAAAATATAAAAAAAAAAAATAGTTGGTGAAGAAAAAGTGCTCTGATTATTTAACATCTAATCTCTGTACTAAATTATATTCAGTTGAAAAATAACATGAAATATATATATATATATATATATATATATATATATATATATATATTATATTATATAAA
>Ga0209589_1006753_pt1 | contig 18830 bp, 4 predicted proteins | sample CowpeawhiteBW_FD_187525 | JGI IMG/M metagenome (GOLD analysis project Ga0209589, IMG submission 187525) | Root nodule microbial communities of legume samples collected from California USA - Cow pea white BW (SPAdes) (version 2) | ecosystem: Host-associated > Plants > Roots > Nodule | place: USA...
TGTTTTTCATCCCAATCCCACTCATCATTCTCCATGAAATGCACATCTCTGCTTATCAACATTTTCCTTGTGTTTGGCTGAAAAATTCTGTAAGCTTTAGAAATTAAGCTATACCCGACAAAAATCCCAGCTTCTGCCTTTTTGTCCAACTTATCACGTTTTGCCTGAGGAACATAAACAAAACACAAAGAACCAAATACTTTAAGATTTTTCAAAGAAGGTTTAAAACCATACCAGACTTCATATGGAGTTTTTCTTATGACAGCTTTTGTAGGAAGCCGATTAAGAAGGAAAACTGCAGTATGTGCGGCTTCTGCCCAATATTCTCTTGGCAAATTTTTCTCAAACATTAAACATCTAGTCATCTCCATAATGGTACGGTTCTTTCTCTCACTCACTCCATTTTGTTGCGGAGTGTATGGAGCGGTGAACTGATGTTCAATCCCTGCTTCTTCCCAAAAATGATTAAATTGTTTGGAGGTGTACTCCTTGCCGTTGTCAGATCTCAAAGCTTGTATTTTATGACTACTTTGTGTTTCAATCCATTTCTTGAATTTCAAAAAAATACCAGCAACTTCTGATTTGAATTTAAGAAAATATATCCCACACATTCTGGAGTAGTCATCAATAAAAATCAAAAAATACCTGCTACCATTAAGTGTCAGAGTGCTATGAGGTCCAGCCACATCCGTATGTATTAATTGCAGCTTCTCAGTTGCCCTCCAAGTTGATTGCTTGAAAGGAAGTCTTGATTGCTTTCCTTGTTGACAAGCTCTACATTCTGGAATTTTTAATTCAAGACAAGGGAGATCTTGAACCACTTCCATTCTTTGCAAATTCACAACTGCTGTATGGTTGAAGTGTCCAAGCCTTTTGTGCCAAACTTCAGTTTGGACATTTGCTGCAGGGAGTGCTATTTGTTCCTCCTTCATTGGATCAAGTGCAAAGCTTTTTCCTTTCATTTTTACTTTGAACACATCGTTGTCATTTGCATCTTTGATTAAACATTGATCACTTTCAAAGATAACTTTGAAACCTTTTTGAATCAACTGGCCAACACTCAACAAATTTTGACTGATATTAGGTACAAATAACACATCTTTGATAAGTTTTGTACCTGACATACTTTCAATGGCTACTGTGCCTTTTCCTTTCACTGCAATGTGTTCTCCATTGCCAATCTTCACTTTGGATGCTACACATGTATCCAGTTCCTTAAAGAGCTCACGATCAAATGACATATGATTAGTGCAACCACTATCAATAAGCCACTTATCGCTTGAATTTGAAATAGCAAAGCAAGTGGCCACAAAAAGTTGCTCCTCTTCTTCATCAGCAACTTGAGCATCATTTTTCTGATGAAAATTGCTCTTGCAAATTCTCACATGATGTCCAAGTTTGTTGCATTTTTCACATCTAACATCAGGTCTTCTCCAACATTTGAAAGGAGGATGACCCATTTTGCCACAATGCTTACAAGGAGGAAACTCTTTCTTTTTTTCATTACCTTTACTGGTGTTGGCAGCTTCTGAACCTTTGAAATTTTTCTTATAATTCTTCACTTTTTTCTTTTCTACTTGGCTAACCTGCAGTTTGGCTTGCAGTGCTCCTTCCACCAAAACTTCATCTCTCATTTTGCTCCTTTGTTCTTGGGCCTGCATAGCACTTAGGAGTTCTACCAAGGTAATATTTGATAGATCCTTAGTATTTTCCAATGTAGTAATGGAAGCCTCAAACTTTTCAGGAACTGTTACTAATATTTTCTGAACTATTCTTGAATCAGAAAATTTAGTACCTAGCAATCTTATCTTGTTTGCAATGCCAAGAAGCTTGTTTGCATACTCCTTGATTGTTTCTGACTCCTTCATTTTTTGCATCTCAAATTCTCTAACCAGATTCATTGCTTGCATTCCCTTAATCCTTTCATCTCCTTCATATTCATCCTTGAGAAACTTCCAGATTTCAAATGCAGATTTAATTGTCATGATTCTGGTGAAAACATCTTGTGAGACAGCAGCTAACAACGTAGCTCTTGCCTTTGACTTCCTTACTTTCTTCTCCTTTTGAGTTTTAATTTGAGCAATAGTTGGATTTATTGGTAATGGAAGAATTTCGTAGTCTTCCTCAATAGCCTCCCAAAGATCATTTGCCTCCAGGTGTGCCTCCATTCGTGCTGCCCAGATGTGATAATTATCACCATCAAACACAGATGGTGCTAGTGCTGTGAAAGGAGTTTCAGAATCCATTTAATGGATTGAAGCAAGGTGGGTTTAAATATTCACTCACAGGTCCTTCTAAGAAGAAGGCTCTTGATACCAATTTGTTGGTGTTTTAAGAGAAATAAAACAGAGGAGTACGTTTCTGAACAAAAGCAATATTTCTGAATGAAGTGAATTATTTCATCTTATTGAATTGAAGGAGACTTTTAAATACAGAATGAAATGAAACTGTTAAGCTAAATAATAGGAGCTGCACAGAACTGCACGGGTCACAATCCCATGTTTAACAACTTCCTAAAATATCTCCACTACTAAGTTTGTTTGAAAACTGTCAAACAACTTTTAATTAAAAAATTAAAACAAATAAATTATTTTAATGTAAATGAAACAGGCAGCAACAACTAAAGTATAATCTTTAACATAGAGGACAACACAAATCAATCAAACTAACCTATTTTATCCTGCATCCGCTTCCTTTCCATTACTATTTTTCTTTACTCTCTACCTCTTTCATGAATCACTTTTCTTTTATAAGCTTTTATTTATGGCATTCAACATTTACCTTTTAACTATGAAAACTGAAACTAACAGTACCAATTAATGAAAGCAGTACTCCTCCGATTAATCCAATGTATGAGAATTTTTTACATATCTTTGATCAAAAGTCTATCAAATGCAGAGAAGACAATTTTGCATATTCAACATAGAGTTCCAATGGGTGTCATTAGACCTTCATACGAGTCTCATTTTTCTCCTGTTTATATGTAAAATGTTAAAATAAAATGGACTAAATTTAAAAAGTGAAGAGATAAAGTTAAAAATGCTACGTCCAAAACTAAATGTTCACAAAGTATTTGAATCTTGCTGTTGAGAAAGAAAGTAGTCTTTTATAATGCCTTCAAATCTTGCTATTGAGAAAGAAATTATAACCATCTAAAAATTTGAATACGAATGCCTTTGAGTATCTAAAAGCCAAGCAACTCATTAAATATATTGCTTCAATTCTTTTGAACAAGAGTTCTACATGGTTCAAATTAAGTTCACACTGTCTAAATTTTCTAACAACAGATTGCAATTTGTTAAGTTAGTTATAATTTATCCATAATAAGTTGAACATGTAGATTCTTTAACTTTGAAATCCACTAGTAATTTAAATAAATAACACTGCCATATTTGAAAATAAATCAAACAAAACAGAAATTACCTGAAAATTTGATCAACTATGCAATACAGAGTAGTTCAAATTAACTTCCATGTTTTATAATAACTTTATTTTTCACCACATTTGATATATTGTACTGACACTAGAAAAAATATTGAAGTTTGAACCACACATGATCAAGGAAATGAAAATAGGCGTAACGCCATGATCTACAAATGAACAAAGGACCGACTACTATCCAAAATCCCACAACAAATCCAAATGTCATACCCACATAAAATAAGTTCACTCCATGCCTATCACTCCCTTTTCCATTCTGATAATAAATTTTGTGATTGGAGCTGCAACTGATGGGTAGTGGTGGGCCACACAGATTGTTGCCAATAAAGTTTGAGGCATCAAAGGTTTGCAACTGAGTTCCTGTTGGAATTTTTCCATTCAAATGATTATAAGACAAGTCTAGCATGCTTAGAAAGCTCAAATTTGAAATAGTTAGAGGGATTTCACCAGAAAGTATATTCCTTGAAAAATCAATGGACAACAATGATCCCATATTACCAATGTTTTGTGGAATGTGACCACTAAGTTGGTTGTGGGACAAGTTCAAAAACATCAAACCATTCAAATCTGTGATTTCTCTCGGTATTTCTCCTACTAAATTGTTATTTGACAAATCAATGCTTGTTACCAGCCCAAGAAAGTTTTTGTACTCATCTCCTCTTCCTTTCAACCAAAGAAGAACGCTGACTATAGTATGATATGAATACTCAGATCTATAGTTTACAGCTTCACAATAGATAAGAGCAGTTGTACTTTTGTTCATTTGTGTCATGGTCTTAAAACTATTAAAACAAGTAGGTATGTTTCCAATCAAATTATTTTGTGAAAGGTCTAACACTTGAAGATGACTCATATCACATATTTTATTAGGAATATGACCCGAAAATCTATTTGATCGAAGGATAAGAACCTTCATATCTAAAAATCTTTCTCCAGCCCAAGTTGGAATTGTTCCTGAAAAATTATTTTCTCCAAGATCCAACAAAATCAATTTATTTGTCTTTTTCAAAATTGTAGGAAATGTTCCCGAGAGCAAGTTTTTACGGATGCTTAATGATTTTAGTTCTATCAAAGAACTCATGGATTGGGGAATGTTTCCAACAAAATTATTATTTTGTAAATTTACATCTATTAGATATGGACAGAAGTCCCAACAATCTGGTATTTTCCCTGATAAGTTATTCGATGCAAGATTGAGAAATTCTAATTTCATTGGCTTCTCTTGACCTTTACATAAAAAATCATCCATGGATTTGGAGAATGAATTGCTTGAAAGGTCCAAAAAACCCACACCATTTGAAAGTGAAGGAAATTTGCCACTTAACTTATTTGCACTTAGATCAACAGCAATTATAGATATTGGATTCTTTAAAGTAGTCAGAAGCTCACCATGGATATGATTATGAGAGAGATTTAGAAAAGAAGCTTGAGATAATGTTTTCCAAAACCAATAGGGAATAGAATCTAAAATTCCCGTGTTAGGCATTGCTAAATAATCAAGTTTGTCTTGTGATTGAATCCATGAAGGAAAGTTGGGACCTAATTGCCAAGAGCTCATATCCAATAAAGTAAGTTGAAAAGTAGGATGCCAGTTGGGACCTACTTTTAAAGTCAAATTGTTTCCTGCTGCATAAAACTCACTCAAACTCGTAAGATTTTTGAGATGGTCTTCCGTGACAACTCCTTCAAAACGATTATAACCAATATCAAGATGTGACAATTTAGAGAGTGATCTAAGACTTTCAAATGGATTTCCACTAAGCTGATTATTAGATAGAAAAAGAGATTCCACTAATGAAAGTTTTCCAAGTGATATTGGGAGTTCTCCACCAATTTTGTTTCCATAAAAATTTAGTGTGGCAATGTTTTTATAAACCTCAAATTGGTTTGTTAGATTACCTGAAATTTGAGAATTTTCAATTTCAAGTGTTGTGAGTCCATGGGAAATACAAGGAGCAAGAATATCTAAAATTTCATTAATATGCTGATTGAGTTTGAGATATGAGAATTGTATCACCCTTAAGTTGCAGAGGTAACCAAAAGAAGTTGGAATTGGACCTTCAAGTTGATTGGCTGACAAATCAAGTGTAACTAGAGAAGTCACATTTCCTAAATCATCAGGAATTGTCCCTTGTAAGTTGTTGCTTGATAGGTCCAAGAACTTGAGATGAGCAAAACTATTGTAAAACAAGAGAGGTGTAAAAGATGAGAATGAATTTTCATCCAAATAAAGATTTTCAAGAAGTGTGAGATTTCGAAAACCATCAGGAATTTGACCTTCAAAGTTGTTAGCATATAAAAGGAGAGAAACAAGTTTTTTCAGTCCAAATACCCACTTTGGAACAAAAGAAATTGTAGAAGGATAATAAACCTCAGAAAGATCAAGAGTGAAGAGAGATGAGAGGTTAAGGAATGATGGTTGATTGTAGTGAGGAAGTGTACATCCTGACAAATGTAGGTGCAGCAAAGAAGAAAGAGGTTGGAGGGTGTGAAGCATGTGAAATGGTTGGGATAGGTTTGTACCTCCTAAATTGAGATATTCAAGCTTTGTAAGCCTTGACAACCAGTCAACATTTCCAATAAACAAAGTTGTGTCAATAGAATAATCACTTTGAAGATGAAGGTAGAGCAAGTTGGAGAGATTTCCAATTTGAGAGGGAATAGTTCCATTGGCAACATTGCTTAGGTCTAGATACGCCAAATTGGAAAGATTACCAATCTGGGGAGGAATGTTGCCCATGAATCCAGAAAAAGAGAGGTCCAAGTGAATTAAGGTGGTCATTGAGCCAATAAAAGAAGGAATTGGCATACTTGCTTTAAGTGACCAAATGTGACTCAAAGTAAGATAACGAATTTTGGAAAGACTTGATAGCCAATTAATATTTTCAAGAAACAGAGATTCTGGATGATATGCAGTGAGGTGGAGGTGGAGCAAATTGGAGAGACTCCCTATCTGGGGAGGAATTGTTCCGTTGGCAACATAAGAGAGGTCAAGGTAGAGCAAATTGGAGAGATTTCCGATATGAGGAGGAATATTCCCCATGAATCCAGCATAAGAAAGGTTGAGATGGGTTAAAGAAGTCATTTTTGTAATGAAGGAAGGAATTTGGGTACTTTGAAAATGATTGCCGCTGAGATCCAAGTAATTCAAATGCTTCAAATCAACCAAACAAGGATTTATCTCTCCACCAAAGGCCCGTCTATTGTGCTCTTCCAATGCTTCTTCGTAATCTTCATAAATGTTATAATTGTAATCGAAAGAAGGACGCGGAGTGCTGAGATGAAGCTCTGCAACATGAGATGTAATGTTGTTGCACACAACTCCATCCCACTCGCAGCAATTGGGATTCACAGAGGCATTCCAATAAGAAAGCCTATTTGAAGGATCTGTGAGATGATGCTTCAATTTCAACAGTGTCTCTCTCTCACTTCCAATGCACACCGTCTCTCTGCACACACCAAAACTTGACATAAAAAGTGAATAAACAAACACAACCATAAAAGAGGAGGAAGTCATTTTTAACAAGCTATTGTAAAGAAACAAGTGTTTTTTCATTACAAAGAAGTGGTTATGGGTTATGCATACATACTAAATACCCTATTTATAGAGAGAGCTGCACCACCTTTTCATAGTTGCCCTATCCGTCTATCAATTTTAATTTCTATGTAAATTTTATAAAATCAAATTCACCTTTCAATATTTTATCTTCTTTTTATGAGACCTTACAAAAGATCATCATTCCTCCTCTTCATTCTCTGAGGATGTACTAAAGAAATAAACCAGAATCATATATTTAAATAAACATTTAAATAAACAGTTAACTTTTATTTAATAAAAATAATTTTTACAATTAACTAACTCCATAAATCACTTTTAATGTTCTACTTTTTGTAGCTTGATTTCTTCTGACTGAAAGCCAATAATTACTTTTTAAAATTAGTATTGAAATCCATTTTAAAAACTCTTCATAAATAGTGAAGGTCTCACTAAATATCTTACCTATATTTCTGAATGTCTCTATTGTTGGCTCCACCTTCTTTTTCTCTTTGTTTTGTAATAAACTTCTAAGATGTATAATATTAATAACCCAACTTCTTGTTTGACATAGTCTTATCCTTTCACTCTCATACTCACTAATTCACGTATTATGGTTTCTTTTTCAAATTTTATTTACTTATATGCTATAGGAAAGAGCAATAAATATACAAGTCATCAAAATATCTAACTTACAATGATTTTATTTTTCTTATATTGCTCGACAAAGTTATTATTTTTTCTATTTTAAGTGAAATGTTACAGTTTTTTCTTTCACATAAAATTAATTAATTATTAGGGAAACCTAAAAGAGTGTAAAATACTTGTATAAATTTTACATTTATGGGTTAGTGTGGTTTTAAAAGTATCAATTTAAAGGAGGAGAAGCAACGTAAACGTAATTTAGATGCTAAAAAAGTATGAAAGGATTGTTTAAATTGTAAGTCTACACAAAATGTTGGCATTCAAAAGTCTCTGTCTTTTTGTCATTTGGTTTTCAATATTCTTCTTCCACTCCTTTTCTTCCTTTTCATTATTTCCATTTTCCTAGGTATTATGCTGTTTATTTCAAGTAGGACATCGTGACAAGGAAATTCTGAAAATGAAATCAAAAGACTTTTAAAGTCCTATCCATTATATGGGTTACAAAATTACACACCACACATAAATCATAAAATCAAAAGTTATATTTATTTTCGTCATGTAATCTATTATATGAAAATGTACAAAGAAATAAACCAGAATCATATATTTAAACAAGTTAACTTTATTCAATCAAAATCATTTTACAGTTAACTAACTTCTTAAATCAATTTTAGTATTATTATTTTATTTAGCTTGATTATTTCTTCTAATTAATTGACAACAAAGAATTATTTTATAAAATTAATATTCAAATATATTTTAAAGACTCTTTATAAACAGTCACACTAAATGTATTATCGCTTCCTACATCTCTAAAGGTCTATATTTTTGTTTCTTTCTCTTTTTACCTTTTCTTTTATCACTACTAAAAATTATTTTATTACATAAGATTTTTCTTGCAAATTTGTTAAAAGAATTTGTAAGAAAAGATTTTTTCTTGCTATTTTTTCTAATAATCTTATTGGCAGGTAATTCTTTCGTGGGTAATTATTTCTTACAAAATTATAAAATTCATAAGTATTTTCTACAAAATTTATCGTAAAAAATATTTTATACAAAATATTTTGTAAAAAAATTTGCAACAATTTTCTGTCATTTTTTTTTCATAGTAAAATTTATAAGTATTTCCTAAAAAAAATTTAAAGCAAAATTAACATGAAATATAAATTTTTTCTAGTGGAGTATTTTTATAAAATTTGAAAGAGCTTGACTATAAATATCCAATTCATTGATTGACTCGGTCTTAGCCGTTCAAATCACACTTACTCCGATATCATCGGTAGATAATTAGAAATCAATTTTAGAAATTAAAAATAATTAGTTATTATAATGATTAATTAAAATATTAATTTATAAAATTAAAAAATTTAATTATTAAAATAGTCACTACTATACATAAAAAGGTATAATTAGCATTAAATTGATAACTAATTAATTAAAAACTAATTTAAAAATTAATTCATTTTGGTAATCAAAACTAATTAGTCATTAAAAAACCATAACTTCTAGAGATATAATTTTTTCCTTATATGCAACTTTTTGTTTTCATTATCAATTGCTTGAAAAAGTTATTTGTGGAAAGTGCATGTGTAAATTTTACATTTATGGTTTACTATATGATTATTCTTTTTAAAAGTTTCTATCTATTTTTTACACATATGGTAAATTTAACACAAAAAATAAAACATGGCGACCTTCAGAAAGAGTGGAATTTTTTTTTTCAAAAATATTATTTGTCCCTCATCCTTATACGCAATAATTTTCCCTTTTAAAAATTTAATTTTCCCTTTTAAATATTTCATACAAATTTCTATTTGAAAGGAGAAGACCCCTCCATTTTTATTTATGTTGGGGGAAGGGATAAAATATTTAAATTTCAATTTGATGGAGAATACAAGAGCATGAATCTAAGATGTCATTACAAAAATGTAATTATTGTCTCATCTTAAAATTGTGTTAAATTCTTTTACAACTCTCTTCAATCACGGAAACAAAAAATAATAATGCAGATGAGTGACATCGATTGAAAGAAAAAAATAAAAACAAGGTATTGCAAAAACTTAATTAAAATTTGTCTTTCATAGAAATAAACCTCACTATAGAAAAGATTTAAAGAATAATTCTGATGTATTATTTCAAAAAATAGGGTACCATATATATACATACAAGAGTACTATAATTCCTCATCTATTATTAAAGGAATGAGTGTACAGATTTACTCACAGATATAATAATGTCTAAATTATAGCTAATATAATATTTGACATATCTTAACAGTCACTCACAATATTACAAGACATCACATGGTAAGATGTACTATTTCAGAGAGGGTTTCGTCACTACTTGTATATTTGAAAAAAAAAATCATTTTTCTCTACTTAAATTTAATCTAATTATTATTATTATTATTTTAATATTATAATATAAGTGGATTAGGATTAGTTTACTTGTGCTCTAATTCCAAATCCATTTTACGCGTTAGAAAATCAAGCGCACGAGTCACATAAAAATAAAGAGAAATTAGCCTAAAGACTTTAAAATGTTAGTCTTTGTAATGTTGTCCGCTTTGTCGATTACAAAATTAGTTCATCAATGAAAACGAAAAGGGGAAAGAGATCAAATTGATAGAGATGCTTTGAGTTGTTGATATTTCTAGTAACACATTTTATGGGTTAGAAAATAGCTCACTAATAACACGGAAATAGAAAAAATGTATAACTGTCCAAAATTTTTAATCTTCCTAATTGTGCCCATTTTATGGATTAGAAAATTAGCTTGACATATGCAAAGACTAAGCTATTTCAAAGATGGAGTTGTATGTTCCTTACGTAATCCATTTTACGGGCTAAAGGAAAGTGATGGATAGGTACAATATCATAAAATAAAATTAAAAACGACTCAATGTCTATCTTATTTAGCTTTCAATTATTTATTAGAATGAAGAATGTAGAGAGTTTGTTTAGCTTGAATTGACTACTCGTCTTATTTAAGTGATTTGGATTGAGCTGGAAAATTCATCTGAAATCTATAATCCAACCAAGTGATCCAATGTATTTATATGTTAATAGTAGATTTGAATGTTTTAGTTAAATTAAAAGTCTTGCTCTTAAAACAAATGTTCATGCATTAACGTTTGAGGTATCAATATTGTGCTTGAGATCTTTGTAGTCTAAACTTAAGGAATTAATTTAGATCTACCTTAGAACTTTCATTAGCCATGAATGCTTCCTCTATTATTTAATAAAACTGTAAGAGTACAATTAATGAAGATAGACGAATTTCAATCTCAATATTTATTTATTACTTTCAATCTTTTACTACTTTGTTTAAGTCACTCACAACATTGTCATCAAAACTGTGTATAGAAAGTCAAATAGAGTTAGATAACTTGAATATTTATACAAGTCTTTGTGAATACGACACTTGTGCATACTACAATTCATCTAGTGTGCTTGTTGGGATTAGAACAAAGAGGTCAACACACACTAAAACAAAATCAAAGAAGTAATGCAAGCTTCACCTAAATATAGCAAATTAGGGGATGAAAATGGGAACTGATAAGTGTTTAGAATACGTAAAATTTTCAAATAAATTTTCATATCAAAGAATACGAGGGAGCTCCAGTAAGGAGATCAAGGAAAGATCTAGAATGTGACTTTTGGAGCTAAGCTACAAAGGGAATGGTGCTCAGCACTTAAGGTGGTGCATGGCTAAGCCACAACAACATAATGCTCAGCCACAAAGGCGGCAAAGACAAAAGAAAACCCTCCATAGAAAGAAACCTTTGTAGTTGAGCATTAAAAGTTGGGTCGAGCATCGCCCAAAAATTTTGAAAAATAAAGACCTCATATCCTCAATTTAAACATTGAGTGGAGGATCAAATATGTAGTAATAAAGTAGGAATGAGCTTGTGAGGCTCGATAGAAATGCTTTTATTGTAAATTCTATGCATAGATGCTGCTAGAATTGTATTGCAATATTCTATGAGTAGCCAAACTCTCTTGTATTAAGGTTAGATGTAAACAATTCCAATTCTTTGTACTTCTTCTTAGATATTTATCTATGCTTTTATTCAATAATTTTTGGTTTGATTTTTGCTTAATGATGAATTGACTACTCATCTACTTAAGCGGGTTTGGATTGAGTTGGAAATTTGGTCTTAAACTATGGTCCAATCAAATCATCTCACTCTTGCTAGAGGCTTCCACATGATCTAGAGGGTAGGCTTGATAAGAGTCTTGCACTTAAGGCAAAAATTCACTCAAGTAGGAGTGGAGGAATCACACTAGGTTTGAAAGTTCTTAGGTTATAGGCTCTAGGAATGAACCTAGATCTACCTTTAACAGTACTCTCAAGACATTGAATAATTTGTGTATTAAATAGACAAGATAATAGTGGTGTAATAGAAGAAGATGAAATGAAATCTAATCGTATTTTCTACTCCACTCAGTCTATATAATATATACTATTATCTATATTTAGATGTACTCTTTCCTCAAAAATTCAAAAATTCAAAAACAAATTATCAATATACTAACTAAATGTATATGGATATGACATTTGTTGATAAGCATACCAATAAATAGGAGTAGAAACAAAAACTCAACATAAGTTTAATGTGATTCAATACCTCAAGGCCTACATCCATAAATACTCAACAAAAGTATTATTATTCAAGATGCAATTTTTCTAGTTAAATTTGCAAACCTTCGGTTGACACACATCTACCCAAATTCTCTATACAAGGGAGACTTACTAAATTGTGGTAACAATACTTAAATTTACTCTTCTTATTTATAGTGGATTTCTCCATTGCCCTTCTTCATATTTATTAAATGAGACTTTAATGAATTGTGGAAAAACACTGTGTCTCCCAAGTTTCACCAACTTAAGTCTCCACCTATTATGCTTAAATAACATACATAGATGGAGAACACATAATACAAAACTATAATTTGGAAACTTGGCATTTAAGAGGAGAGTGTTTCTACAAATGGCCTTTCATACAAGGCAAAATACATAGTAGTTTTCAATGTTTTATAGGTATTGAATAATTTTTCTTTCTTAAACTATTTTTGTCTACATTAATTTCTAGCTTCACAGATGGTGAGATGTGTGAACTAAAAATTGTCATCTAGATCATAACAATGTAAAAACCTACAATAAAAACTAGCAAAACACAAAAGGAGAAGTGGGATAACCTTAACATTTTGACTATAATATGCTACGATTATAAATGAGAACGTTGATATTCTTGCACAATGCCATAGACAATTCCATTTGCATTTGATGGTTTAGAAGTAAGCAAGAGTTAAGGAGAAAAAACTCAACCATAAATGTGCTGATTTTTGTTGTTGTATATTGAGATAAAGCTGGCAAGAAGTAAAAGAGGTGGGTCTGAAATTGATCGTGTGCGACCAACTGCTTTTGTTAGACGAAGAGGATGGAGTGGTAAATATCAGTAACTACTTTGGTTTACAGTTTTTCTTATTCCCAATTGTATTGATGAATCGAGGATCACTTGCTACCACGAGGTAAACTATACGATGCTCAAAAGTATGTATATTACTTAAATATTAAATTACAATATTACTGTTTAACTTATACTTTTGAAAGAAATTTTTAAAATTCATATCGTGTTTTCTGCTAAAGAATGTAGTATATTTTTTAGTTTTGACTCATGAAAGATATAAAGAAGTAACAGGTAGTAAATTAACCATCAATATAAAACTTTTACTATATTAAGACATCAACATAAATTACGATGTCATTGTATTTTTATAAATTAAATATTAAAACAAAAATTATAGCAAAATGATTACCTCGTCTTAATGAACGGTGGAGACTCAATTTAAAATACATAATAAAATAGTTTTCTAAATATGGACTTTTTAACATTATAGAAATATGATATACCACTACTTTTTCAAATACGATAATTACTATAACTATTAAATGAGTAATTAAGTGAGTATTATGACAGACATGAGAAGTATTTTTTCTGAAACCCTGTATCTAATCCAACGATTAACAATTAAAGGTTTCGTCTAATGATTTCATTTGATGAGACTATGAGTCTCCGTGTAATGAAGGTAGAGAGCATACGAACATGAACTCTTCGTCTCACCTCTTATTTCATGAAGTATTACCAAAGATGAAAAACCTTTGGACTTTCTCTAAAGCTCTTATTTCAATTGAACCAAAATTCAGAAGTCGAATTCAAATTGAGAAAAGTGTAATGATTGCAAGTTACACCATAAAAATGAACATTACCATAAGGATATACACATTTTTAAAGAAAAATAAAAAGAAATCATAAGAGAGAAAACATAAAAAAAATCTACACATCAATCTTAAAAAAAATGTTCAATTTAGGAAAGGAGACAGTTGTTACTTTGTCTGTGTATATTCATCACAAGCAGTGGCGGAGGATAACAGGAACAGCGGGCCATGCCCCAAAAAAATTTTGATTTTTTTTTTAATTTATGTAGTTAAAAATTTTAAAATTTTTTAAATTATGTATGCACAAAAGTTTTGATTTTCTTTTATAATTTATGAAATTAAAAGTTTTGATTTATTTTTGAATTATGTATAATATTTAAATTTTTTTAAATTATGTGTAGTATATCAGGAATCAAAGAAAATTAAATTAAATATTTTTTTATTTGATTTATAAATCATAAAATTTAATATTAATTGACAATATAATTTGAAATCAAATATAATAAAAACTAAAAAAATTATTAAGATATCTTTTATTTGTCTCTTGAGTTTTTCACATATTGTTCTCATCTTTTATTTTCACTTATTTTTTTTTAAAGAGAAAAATAATAATTGCATCTACTCTTATCTCTTATATGTATTCTTCCATTCTTGAAAAAAAATAATTTTTTTATCTTACTTATATGTGAAATATTAGTTTAATAATTAAAATTATTTTTTATCTAACGAGCTTTTTGTATATTCATTTTTAGAAATATAGAAGGAAAAAATATTGTACTATATTTTTTTCATAATTGGTTTAATTGTAGCTTGATTATCATGAATTTTTATTTTAGTATTTACGTCTCAATTTTTATTAGATTATGACAAATTATTCTTTAGTCTTAATCTTAAAAAAAAATATTGGTGAAGAATAAAAGAACAAATTCATATTTTAAAAATGATAAAAAGGGGAACAATGTGAAGATGAAAACAAGACAAATTGAACTTTTTCACATATATTTTGGACCATGATACTATTGACTCAATTGTCCAATTATAATTTCTTTTAAAGTTCAAAGAATTACAGGTGACTCATTACTATAATAGAAAAATTATTTTTTATAGTTAAGATTATCCTGAATAAAGATGGAAGGTGAATTTTTTGCTGTCAATTTGTTTATTTACATTGAAAAAGAAATAGTTGAAAATTGTAGTTCTAGTCCAATTATTGATGAATTCAAGAATATGAAAGAACAAATGACAATAATTATTATTTCTTCATATTGTTATGATTATACTAAATTATGTATTCATTATCTTTGCCTTAGTGATAATAATTAAATATATAAATTTTGATTGTATTATTTTATCCTTCCCTAAGATATTAGTCGAGATTCGTCAGTGATCTCAAGTCAGGTGTCCAAACCTCATTACTGTATTATGTTTGACATTGATTAAAGTATTATTTGTTTTACTTTATAATCGGCTCTATTTTGATAAAGTATGAATTTAAATTGTATGTAATCGGAGGTTTTGCTATAAAGATTTAAATGTGTGATATTTGATTTAGAATGAATGGTCAATTACATTGAAGTTTATTTATTATGATTATCCACTATAGAGATAATTTTAAATCTATACTTAATCAAATTCAAATAGTGAGTCTGGTTGTATAATATCACTACTTGTGCTATATAATTGCACTATGTGTCATACAAATTATTATCTGATAATTGTTTCACTTACTTGTTTCTCTTGTTTAATGTTTTCTTTTACAAAAATGGTATAGAGATTTCAAATACATATATATGTCATCCTCATTTGTGATAGAAGTATGTATGATAGTGAATGCAACATTTTAAGGATTGGAGAGTGATATAACTATTGATGTGGGAAAAAGTAATAAGCGTGAAAGCACAGTCCGTTCAATTCAGAACACACTCTACATTGTGTTTTCTTTTATTTGTCTCTTCTGCACTTTTTCTTTTCTTTTCCTTTACTTTTTCACTTCTTTTGTCGTTTGTAGAGAGTCTCGCTTTGTTTTGTTTTAAGATAAAAAAGTATTAAAATAAGTTAAATTAAATTTCATAAACAGAGAACGAAGTTATAAATGCTGCACCCAACCTTTCCATTGGGAAAGAAAGTAGCCGTTTATATTCTCCTTTGAAAACATATGCTTATATAAAATTGGAAAAAACATGTTTCCGTGTGTCTCTAAATGTAAGTACTAAAATTTTAATGCTAAATTGAAGTGATTCAATCTCAATATATTATCATTTCACTTCGAAAAATAGATCAGACCTAATTAGTAATTTATTTTCTGTATTTAAACTTTTAATTTATTTTGATCTGTATATATTTTTAAACTCAATTGGACTCTTATTTCTCTTAAACATCTTTTATTAAAACTGGTATTAACATTATTTGAAAATGTTAGGTTCCAAAATCTAAGTTATTTCTATATTAGAACCCCTTCGATTTTTTTTTTCATTTTTATAATTGATGCCTTTTGAATGATTCCGATTTTGACATATCTTTCGAAAAACGTTAACATTAATTTGATAGAAAGATCATATTGAATGTTTAAAAAAAAATTAGAAACTCAATTGAGTAAAAAGAAGGTATAATTACTAATTTGATACCCAAATTTTGTGGTTAAGTTTAATTTGGTACCCAAACTTTTTGTTTGTTCAATTTAGTACCCCAATTATTTTAAGAGATTCAATTTGATCCTCTTCGTTAAGTTGAAGTTAACACCGTGTCCGTACAGAACACGTGTCAAGCCATGAAATTTTTAATTTTTTTTAATTTTTTTTTAAATAATTTTTTTAAAAAAATTTAAAAACTGCCACATGTCAGTTTATCATCGTGTCACGTGACAACTTACAATCATGACACATGGCAGTGGTAATAGTTGATTCAATTTAAATTTTTGATTCAATTTAGTACCCAAATATTTTAAAATGATCAAATTTCGTCCTCTCCAATTTGAGACAAAATTAGTAAATAAGCTTAATTACAACTTATATATACATGATACAATAATTTTTTTCTAATATGTACATCAAATCATTTCACCTAAATACTTAAATTATTTTATTTTTTACATTTTAACCTTTGTCATTTTTTACACATGAAATTTTTTACACTTGTAAAAAATAGAATAATTTGAATATTTAGGTGTAGTGATTTGATGTATAAATTCAAAACAACTATTTTAACATGTATATATAAGTTATAATTAAACTTAGTTACTAATTTGGTCTCAAATTGGAAAGGACGAAATTTGATTATTTTAAAAAATTGGGATACTAGATTGAACCAAAAATTTAAATTGGGGTACTAAATTGAAAATAACTACTACCACTGCCACGTGTCATGATTATAAGCTGCCACGTGGCACGATGATAAACTGACACGTGACAGTTTTTAAATTTTTTGAAAAATAAATAATTTTTTTGAAAAAAAAAAAAATTTTAAAAAATTTTTAAAAAATAAAAAATTTTTTGACTTGACACGTGTCCTGTACGAACACGGTGTTAACTCCAACTTAACGAAGAGGACCAAATTGAATCTCTTTAGATAATTGGGGTACTAAATTGAACAAACCAAAAGTATGGGTACCAAATTAAACTTAACCAAAAAGTTGGGATACCAAATCAGTAATTATACCTAAAAAAAATTACAGAAATTAAAATAAATAAATGACATATGAAACTCAAATTACTAATTAAACCATTAAATTAAATAGAAATGCAGTATTATTTAGAGGAGGGATGCATGTTATGCTTAGCGAGAGGAACTGTCGCCCGCAAGACTTTTTATTACAATCAAGATAAAAGTTTAAACATAAATGTGTGATATTCAAACTAAAGTATTTTGTATGTTTTACATGAAATACATACTTTGTAAAATAAATAATTGTTTCTTTCACTGATTTTCTTTTTTGTCTGAATTTGTCATTAATTACCAACCAACAATAACCAATATAATTGCAGTTTGTACCACATTTCATCAAGGAAGCAAAAGTATTTATATCGCCATAATTTATAAACTAGCATAAACACAGACGCTGTCTGTGTGTATGATTTTTTAAATATGCGTGATATTATATTAGTAAGTGATAATATTGAAATATTATTAAGTTGTTATATAAACTAAAATGATATTTATTAAAAATAAAGGGAAATATATCAGAACAGATGAAAGAATAACCATTAATAAATAAAGAAGAAAAGAAGATGCAGAAATAGCCAAATTTATAAAGAGCTTATGAAAACAATGGTCAAATTTTAAAAATTTAATAAATTATTATATTTAAGGAATAAAATTGATATTTTAAAATGTGAAAAAAAAAAAGAAATTCCTATATTGTTATAGATGAACAAAGGAGCAACAACCGCCCAGAATCCCACAATAAATCCCACCGTCATGCTCACAAAGAACCAATTCACTCCGTCTTCACCGTTCTTTGTTTCAGAGTAGTCAATGTATGGAATTTGTTTGGAATTTGTTGGTTGGAACTGCAATTGATGGGTAAAGGTGGACCGCACAAATTATTTCCAACAAAGTTGATGCTTCAAAGCTTTGAATTTGAGTGCCACTTGGAATTTTTCCCTTCAAATGATTGAGACATGTCCAATTGGTTGAGAAAGTTCAAATTTGATATGGTCGAAGGGATTTCTCCAGAAAGTCGATTTCTTGAGATATCAAGAGACTCTAACCATCTCATATTGCCGATATTTAGTGGAATTTGGCCAAACAATTGATTCTTGGATAAATTCAAATATAACAAACCATCTAGGTATGTGATTTCTGTAGGTATTTCTCCTGATAATTTGTTCCTTGATAGATCAATGCTTGTTACCAAACCCAAGTTGTTTTTGTACTCACCTTCTATTCCTTTTAGCCAAAGTAGCTCACTAACCATATTAAATGGTGTAGTGTAATTTATAGTATAAGGTGTTTCTGCATATTAAATATCCTGACAAGTTATTTGATGCAA
>Ga0209589_1006755_pt1 | contig 18826 bp, 6 predicted proteins | sample CowpeawhiteBW_FD_187525 | JGI IMG/M metagenome (GOLD analysis project Ga0209589, IMG submission 187525) | Root nodule microbial communities of legume samples collected from California USA - Cow pea white BW (SPAdes) (version 2) | ecosystem: Host-associated > Plants > Roots > Nodule | place: USA...
ACTGATTTTCTCCTTGAACAGGTCGGAAAGTTGACTAGCTACACTTCTGGAAGGAAGCAATCCGAACACTTTGGATTAGGTTACATAAAGAGGCGAGCTGCTTCGGAGGGAGACACTGTAATTGTAGGAGACAACATCAAGGGAACAGTGGTGGAAGTACCTTTTCTTTCTCAGCAACGCCCACCATCTTCCACTTCAACTTCCTGATTATAGAGGGTATTGATACCATTATTGTGCTTCTGTCGTGACGATGATTGGTGTTGTTAAAGAAATTCATGCACAATACTAGAAAATTTGATACAAGGTTTTTCCTTATCTGTCACATTTGCGATGAATTTGTGCATCTTAGCACAACTGGTCAATAGCACCAATCTTTCATAAGAATTCATCTTTTGCTTCATTTCTTTTTCTTGGCTGTTGCCTCTTTTTCCAGGGTACCCTCAGAGCAACCTTTTTACAATGCAGAAAACCGAGTCAATTCAAATTAGGAGTCTCAATAACTTTTCGAATTTTTGATCTTGTCTGCGAAACTAAAGGTGTTTTCTTTCGCCAATTAAGGCTGCAGCAGCTTTCCTTTGACGAACAAATGTCCAAAGAATGAGGTTTTCTAATCTTACTCTTTCGGTCAAAATGCAACCATTGTTCCTTTTCACCAACTTGCGTAGACACTGTACTATACAAAGTAGAATATTATTATCGTATAAAATTTGAATATAAAAATCTTATTAAATTAACACACAACTTTGCTACATTATTCTTAGTAGAGCTTTGAAACAAACCTCCAATTATATAAACAGTGCTAACAAAAATGATTTTTCTTTCAAAAATTTACTTTTATAGAATGAAATTGACTTTATTACGCTGTTGGTACACACTTCAATTGAATGTTAATAATTAATACGAACCCTTAGGACAACAATTCATGTTAAGGTTCTTATTTTTAAATTTCGCAATGAGCTGTTATTTGAAAAGAAGACTCGGATATATTAAACATAAAAGCTTGACTCTTAAGTTTAATATGTTGAAAAAGTTGTTTTAGGTTGTCAACTACTACTGCATAAAGAAAGAACTTTTCAACCACTTGGTTTAAAGAACTTCAATTATATTCTTAGTGTGTTCAACGTTGTATATTGTTAATTTATTATTAATACATACATAAAGCACATCAGAAATGAAATGCGACTTCTCTTGAGAATACAAAAGAAAGAAAACAAAGGAAATTGTTATATTTATATCCAATCTATGGGTTCTGGGTCATATACCGAATCTATAGTGCATTCACATTTAAAGTTTTAAATTTCATGTTCTCTTATTACATTAAGAAAATATTTTGTTAGATTCAATTTTTAAACTTATAATTGTAGTTATAATCCTGCAAAATTGAAAATATATTTAAGAATCTTTTGCTTTTGCGTGATTTTGATTGAAACTTATAGCGAAAAACATCTTTTCATACATATATAATATTTCACAAATCCATAAAAAAAAACCATTATAAGCGATCAAATTATATTATTTTTTACTGTATTCCCTGTGCCTTTAAGCGTGCTAAACATCATGTTTCTGTGTAAATTATTGAGAAATCTTCTTATACATATAGAAAAGTGAAAAACATTGATTTCGAAGTTGGAAAATGCAAAGAAATATCAAGTAATAATAGTTTATATTGACTATAACCTTACTAACAAAATTTTGTACTTTCACATTATTTTTTATCAATTCAACTAACGAACTATATCTTTTACCCTTAAGATTAAATAATAAAGACTCAGTCAAATTATTTATATTTTTATAATGTAAAATCATGTATTAAGTTAATGTGTGTGTATCCGACCATCTTCAACAAAACTTGCCACAGTTACGCTAACATTTGAAATTTTGTTGTCACTTTTTTTTCTCCACCGCCTGAAGCATAAAGCATTCTCAGATCTTATTCCATTTCCTTTGGTTAATCACACTTCGATCTCAAAGCTACTTCCTTTCCTTCATTTCTCTTCTCCCTTTGGTTTCAGCGACCAACTTGGCTTTGCTTGTGTCATTGCTCTCAGAGAGTAAGTTATGCCACAAAATGTTGGACGCCATGGATGAACCTCAAACAGAAAAGTATGCATCCCATGATCCCAACTACATTATTAGGGACAAAGTTTACAACTTTATGAAATTCATCAATATGGGGTCCATTTTTGTGCTTTTGATCTTCTTGGTAGCATCAAATCCTAGCTCAGCAACACCTTCTCCCACCATTTCACCCAGCAACAATTCTACATGCCCAGTGTCCATGAATTATGTTCAAACAGTCCCTTGGAACATCTCTTACTGCCATAACTTCCAACCCTTGCAATCCCAATACCAAACAAGCACAAGTCTTTGTTGCCAAACCCTCTTATCCCTCTTTGGGGTAGCACTTGCACAAAACCTTAAGAAAAACTCCCTTTTTCAACTACCTAATCTCCCTACATCTATCTCTTGCCTCCAACACTTCCAATCCAATCTCACATCCCTCTCACTTCCCAACAACCTTGTCTCCTCCTGCTTTGATCCACAACAATTTGTCATCACTCCCGACATCTGTGCTCGGATTCAAAACATGGAAGATTGGTTCGCCAGGCTTGGTTCTACACCACAGCTCGACACTGCGTGTAAACCAGACCTTAGTGATAGAAACCAATGCACCAAGTGCGAGGCTGAGGGGGACAAGGTTCAGCAGAAGCTTAGTGCCATTGATGGTAATGAATCACATTCCCAAGATTGCTTTTACTTCACAGCACTTTACATGGCTGGTGTTGCCAATCAGTATGGCCCTGAGAGCAGAGGTGCTTTGTCTTGCATTTTGATTTTGTTGCTTAATTCGCAAGTTGATTCAAGGGATAGCCATCGTGCTCTTAGGCTTGGTTTGTTTATAGCTTCACTTGCAGTCCTGGTAATCGTGTTGTTAGGATTAGGGGTGTATTTTTGGTATATCAAAAGAAGAAGTGTTGAGAATTTGCTTGCCTATGCTGATCTACAGGAAGAAAGGTTCAGGCTAAGGTTGAGACCAGATACAGTGTTGACTTGGTTTGAAATTGAGAGTCTTGTGAGGGCCACCAACAATTTTTCACCTCAGAACTTCATTGGCAGAGGTGGGTTTGGGACGGTTTACAAGGGCATTCTACCTGATGGCACAATGGTTGCGGTGAAAAGGCTTGAAGAATCGAATTATCAAGCAGATGATCTGTTTTACAGTGAGGTTGAGATTGTTAGCAACTTGAAGCACCGTAATCTGGTGCCACTAAGAGGGTGTTGTGTGGTTGATGAGAATCATAATCTTGAGTACAGAGGAAGGTATCTAGTTCATCAATATATGCCAAATGGAAGCCTTCAAGACCATCTTTTTCCAACCGAATTAGACAATCAATATACAAAGAAATCCCTGACTTGGACTCAAAGAAAAAGCATAGTCTTGGATGTGGCAAATGCATTGGTTTATTTGCACTTTGGAGTTAAACCTGCAGTGTATCACAGAGATATCAAATCCACCAATATACTACTTGATGCAGATATGAGAGCGAGGGTTGGAGATTTTGGGTTAGTCAAACGGAGCAGTGAAAGCACGTCTCATCTAAATACAATAGTAGCTGGAACTCGTGGATATGTAGCACCTGAATATGCACTCTATGGTCAGCTAACTGAGAAGAGTGACGTCTACAGCTTTGGTGTGGTTGTTCTTGAGATAATGTGTGGAAGAAAAGCCCTTGAGTTATCCTCCTCAGGGGCACCGGTTTTCTTGATCACAGATTGGGTTTGGTCATTAATGAAATCTGGAAACATAGGAGAGGCTTTGGATGCTTCTTTGTTAGTAGACAAAAATTGTGCTAGAAACATAATGGAGAGGTTTTTGCTGGTTGGAATTCTTTCTTCTCATGTAATGGTTGCTTCAAGACCAACAATTTTGAATGCCTTGAAGATGTTAGAAGGGGATATTGAGATCCCACCAATTCCAGATAGGCCACTGATGCATGGACACTATGTGATGTATGATGGTGATGGCTCTGGGATGAGCTCGGAATGTGGGTTTGTGAGCTCATGAAAAGTTAAATGTGAAGTATTAATGAAGGAAGCTGAAGCATGTGCACTGCAAGATACTAAAATGTCATGTTATGTTCTTCGAGACAAGAATGCACCTCTTGCTGTGGGATATTTCTGACAGATATTTTCCTAAAAGATAAAAGGGGTTAAAGAAAAGTGCAAGACCAAGGTACTACTCTATGGATATGCAGTTATAATTTTGTATTGTAAATGTTAGATGACCTCTTAAACTCTCCTAAACTCACAGTTCAAGAAAAGTTTCATTCATATAGAAGAGTAGAAGTTCTAGAGGGAAGGGTAAAATTATGCCTTAGTAACTTATTAGTCATAGGTTTGAATCCAAGAAGTAGTCTCTTTACAAATCCTTGTACAGTAACCTTCTCATACCTTTGCATAGTGAGTAGCATTTTTACTCAGTGATGTGTTGTAGTTTTCTATCTGGAATATCTCAATCATCATACGAGGTCTTATCAGATTTAAGAAAGTTGGAATCAGGTCCTTCCTTTTTACTGTTTGAAATTTGAAAAACTATTTGAGAATCATTGAAAAATCATATTACATAAATTGTACGAAGGGCTAAAATGGGATACTTTTGGACTGTAAAATCAAGTTAGAGGTTTCTTAGAATGCTTCCCCATTATTTTTATGAAGATAAACACATCTTTATGTAATTCCAATGCATTTCCCATCAGCATTTTCTCTTTTAACTGTATATTTTTTGTCTTTTATTTGAGGTGCCCTTTTGCTAAAATTTAACCTTTATGGTTTAGGATCTTCCTAATTATGCTCAGCATACCGTGCCTATTTTCTCTCTGCCAAAAGAATGGCTATGGTGTGAATCATGGTGTGGTAATGCTTCAAAATATGAGGCAAAAACCATTGATCTGTGCAACAATCCCATGACAAAAGAACCCCAAAACCAATGACTTGTCTGATGAAGATTATGAGCACAAGTTTTGAAATGTATTCAAGAAATCTATGATCCTTGCAACAGTTTGTGATAACTACTGAGAGTGCAATGAAGATTTGCACTATTCAAGTAAATGCTATAGTTTTCATTGTTGTAAATATAAAAACTGTTATTGTAAATTCTTATGGCAGTGTTACCGTGACTCTTGATAAATTATGAATCACTTCTTCTGATAGATATTCATGGTTTAACATTTTATCATTTATTATAGCTGTGTTAATGTGTAGCATTGTTCTGCAAACAATTGTCTGTGATATTTTCTATTTATACAGTTATGCACTATTAGAATTCGTCAACTTTTCTCATCCATTCAATTTTTATCATTTCACAACATGCATAATTTCTTTAGAATTTAATTTGAAGGCAGAATTTTGTTTATCACAAAAAGATAAAGATAATCTATTAGATAATGCAGTGAACTTCAACATTAGCAATATATGAAAAGTATAATATAACTTGTTATACTAACTAAAAATGAAGGATACCCTTCTGATAATTGTCTGCCATAATCTGCTTTTATTCGCGCACTAAGTCTTTTCTTTCTGCATATCTCTCTTCATGCCATATCCCTTCAAATTACTTTTTCATTCATGCTCAAACAATCTTCTGCTCATTGACTTTGAACAATTTGTTTTTTTCTATACAAACAAATTATTTTCTGCTATTCACTCACTCATTCATATTTCTATCTTTTTCACATTGTTTCTTGCAGATTCATCAATTGTTATATGCCACAAGCTAGATGACTCAAATTACAATGGGATCATACAGTGTCTTAACTAGTATTTATAATTTTTATGATGTAGTGATAAATATTCGATTTAATTAGTGACTGAATTTCATTTGGTTAGTCAAAACATTACTAAGAATATTTATATAAACTTTTTAGGAGCTATTTATACATTTTGGTAATTCCATGTAAGTTAAAGACAAGACAATTTATAACGTAAAAATATTTTAAGGTTGGATCACGCTTAAAGTTCATTTTTTGAAATGGTACTAGAGCATTTAAAATCTATTATAAAAATAATGTTAGTTGTTCGGCATATTATGTCACCGCTCACCGCTATTAAGTCAATGTGAGAGAATGTGTTAAAAATCGTATATTAATTAAAGATAAGATGAATTAATAAAATACAAGTGAAGTCGATTTTGTAGTTGAATTAGGTTTCGTATTGAATTCTTAATAGATACTTTTATTACAACTTTTGGGTTTATTTACTCTTTTTGTCTCATCCAAAAGTGTTAAGTTGGTCCTGTAATTTTATTTAATTTTAATTGGATTCCAATTTTTGAAAAATTGACTCAATTAAATTATTTTCATTAAATTTCTTGAAACAGATCAAAGATTTTTTATCAAAATTGACACTGAAACACTGAAACTATGTTCATCATACCAAAATAGCAAATCATCATTATTAATAACTTCAATTTGACGAAAAAATAATTTATAAATTCTAAGAAATTTAAAGAAAAGAATCCAATTACATCAATTTTACAAAAATTAAAATCAAATGGAAACTAAAAAAACTAGAATGTCAACTTAACAGTTTTGGACAAAAATAAAAATCAAATGAGCAATTAAACCAAAATTTTAATTTATCTACTTATAAATGATCTAATAAGAATATGGTGTAATAATTGTCATAAATGTTCTCTCACTGTGGAAAAAAAATATTTGCTTACAATTTTTGAATTTGTCATATGATTTGGTGATGAAGTATGGAAAGTGACAATTAGAAGAGTAAGAAAACCTCAAAATGTCAAAGAAAAGAAATCATATATATGATCCAGACAAGTCAAATGTGTGGCCATCATCTAAATAAAATGAACATGGTCTTAATTTTTGTGTCAATTATACGTAGAATTAGACACACACCTAGGAACCATGACCAGTCATTATCAGAAATAACATCACTAATGTACTTCAATACTCTCAACCAAAAAAGATTATAAATGAGGGAAAAAAAATTCATAAAAACAGGACCAATATCTATGAATATTTGATCTATGGTTTCTGCATCCTTAGAATCAGCTAAACTGTGGGAAAAAGCAATTTATTTAAGTGTTGTCCTTTCAGATAGATTAGTTTGATTCTGCTTTGGTGCATTGTCCTTTCATTAAAACTCAACCATTCAAGTGCCTCTTCTTAATGTGTGCAATGATTTGGTGAAAATAAATCTACACAACAAAAAATCACACAAATTTTTTTTAAGTCAACCAACCTTGTTAGTGAAAGTGTGAACATCAAATATAGTCATCACACAAACATATATTTCATATATTAACAAAAAAAAAAGTTATTATTATAATAACATTTTTATTTTGCAGAAAATAAAATATAAACATAGACATTGTGGATGTATAGCTGTATTTATACTGTAGCATAGTCTTTCGATTTTATGGTCTTATCCCTTCTTTTAAGGGATGGTGAGTTAGGCATTGTCGGTATTCACTAGTGATGATGTTTGTTCTTTTTTTCACTGAATATATAAAAATAAATAAAAATCACTCTGGTGTATTATTAATTCATATTATTATGCTGATTAACACATATAATCATTCTTTTGGTTTATTATAGCTAATAAAACTGAAGCATATTCTTGTAAACTTAATCACATTCAAACATTGGTAATTCTTCATAATTAGATAATGTGTTGACATGGTGAAAGAAAAAAAAGTTTACTGAATGAACATTCTGAGCAACTAAAACAAGTCTTTTGGAAGTTATATTAAAATAATGAGGTTAACACATAGTTGTTATATTACCTTTGTCTTGAGGACATTCAAATTTTAAGTACATGAGAGTTCCTTAATCATCTAACTTACATGTTGAATTTTGGGCAATATTTCAATTGTTTTTCCTCACTTCTTCCAAGCTTTGTAGTGCTTTAAGTTATTGTAAATAATTAGGTAAAAATAAAAATGTCATCAAAATTTCAGTTTAGTGATATAGAACGAGTTGTTGAAGAGATTTTGATCGGATACATAAAATGTTAGAAGATAATGAATACAACTTAATTATATAGGACAATTTTTTTTTTAAATAAAAATGATGTTAGTATTTAGTAATAAAATTTATAATTTAATTATTATAAATCAATGAATAATAATATTAATTAATAAAAATTCATATATATATATATATATATAAAGGAATGAAAAATATTTTATGAGTGATAATTTTAATAACAAAAAATAATTAGTTATTGTAATGATCAATTTAGATATTAATCTATAAAGTAAAAATTAATGATAATTAAAATAGTTTTTAATTGATCTTCTTTAGCGTCACACTCCCCATTTTTGGAGTGTACCTTGAAGATGCTCCTTTAATTTAACACTCAAACTCATATGTTGGGTGGAAAAGGAGAAAAAAAATCTTTTCTCTCCATTATTGTCATCTTGCAGAACTCTATCATTCATCTCTTTTTCCAGAAATGAACTACGTGCCACTCTATTTAAGACTACCATAATGGAAAAGTTCATTGTGATGGTGAAAGAGAAAATAAAATAAGAAGGAGCCAAACAAAGAGAACCACTTTGCAAGCCAAATCAAAGTAGAAGAATCAGAAGCAGAATCTCAGTCAAATTAGTCTAACTTTTGTGTCCAATAGTACCACAACTCAAACCTCCTTCATGGAATAATAACAAAAGGAGAAAAACCATTTTCTACCGTCCTCCTAATGGAATCTCTAATTTTAAAGTTTTAAAATATATTAAAAACATTTGTAAAATTTTAAGTCTAATTCAATTTCATAAAATCAGGTTATAGAACGATGATTGTATCTACTTATATACTGTGAATTAGGTTCATTTCTAATCCATCTAAGACTTTCAACACTCTTCATTCTTTTATACATCTTTTAAAAATAAAACCGTGATAAAAGGAATGATATCTCAAGAATACAATAATTATTTCTAACGATGAGGTCACATGCAAGACGGTATATTCTGAAAAATGGTTTGTTTTGATTTTACTCTCTCTTGACATGAACAGAGAGAAGGTTTGAGAATAAAAAGTAAGAACAGCAGATTCCCAATCATCCTCTCCACTCTATAGGAAACAGCCATAATTGCACCCAACAGTGACTTTCACCATAAAAAGTTAGAACCCTCTAAGCTACCCACTTCCTTGATTGCTTCATCTCTTTTCAACTTAATCTTCCAATTATATAAACCTATCAATCTCCATCAACTTCCCTTCAACCACACTTCCTTTTTCTACTTCCAACCTTTCATCATCATCATGACTACTACTTCTTCTTCTTCTTCTTCTTCCTGCACAAAAAACTCTTCTGTCAATGGCTTCTACAACTTCCTCACCAAAGGACTCAATGACCTTCACCAATCCTTCCTCTCCCATCACTTCATGTCAATCCAATTCATCTCACAGGTTCTCTCATCCCTCCAGTCCTTCCACTCCAAGTTAACCCTTTTGATTCAAAGACTCTGCTTACCGGTTGGAGGCAAATGGCTCGATGAATACATGGATGAAAGCTCAAGACTTTGGGATATCTGTCATGTCCTCAAATCAGCCATTTATGGCATAGAAAACTATTCCTCAACTGCTTCCAATATAACCTCTTTAGTCCACGGTTACCATCATTTCACTCCAGAGCTTTCCCATCAGGTTGGTATACCTCAAATTCTGTACCAAACTTTTAGTCAAAACCTCAGTGTTTCATTTCCCTTCACACAACTAAATCAAGTTTTGTTTTTTATTCTTAGTTTCTCCGAGTCTGATAGTGTGTGTTTGGTTGGTGTAAACTCCCACGTTTGATGTGATTCTTTGCTTTCTGGTAGTTTCCGAAAACATGTTCTGACACACACATGTATGTATATTGCAGATGGTTAGGGCCATAAATGTTTGTCAAAGGGAGAGTCTAGGATTGGTGGAGGAAAACAAAAGCATGATGGAAACAAGGATTGAGGCATTGTCTGAATGTCTGAATCAGAAGATGTGTGTGGAATCGAAGCTAAACGAGTTCAATGGTTTCCGAGGAGTGCTTTGTGCAATGAGGAGTGTGAGTTCATTGCTGCTCATGATTCTGCTATGTGGAGTTGCATATTGTTGGTCTTCCTCGTGCTTTGAGCAAGAAGGGTATGAAGGGCACGTGGTTTTTGGATCAGGTGTTGTGGTTTCCATGGCAAGATTGCAGCAGAAAGTTGCAGAGGAGATTGAGCAGTGTAATGGGCAGCCAGGGATTCTGCTTCTTGAATTTCAGGAAGCAAAGATTGCGATGGAGGAATTGAAAATGGAGTTGGAGAGAATGGTGGGTTATGATGCAGAGTGTGAGATCCAATCAAAAGTTGACAACTTCAAACGTTGCTTTGGCTTGTTGAGATGTGGGGTTGAGACTATAACAGGGCAACTTGATGATTTCTTTGATGAAATTGTCGAAGGAAGGAAGAAGATTTTGGATATGTGTACTCATAAGTAGAGATATGTATATAATTAACTTTGTTTTATCATGCCATAGTAAAGCTGGAAGAAAATAAAAAATGTTCAAAAATAGAAGCAATGTCATAATTATTTTTTTTTTATATCGGTATGATATCAATCAAGAATTTCTAAATGATATGAGACTATTAAACATAAAAATACTGTATTATTATTTAAATTATCATTAAGCGATGTGAGATTATTACATGTAAAAACTCTTATATTTTTTTCTATTTGCTTAGTGAATTGATCTACAAGGTGGCTTTGGTGATGAGGGCTTGAAGCTTTTCAAATGAAAAACAAAAAGAAGAGTTAAAAAAATGCAAAAGGGAATGTGATACTTGCTTTGAAGTGAAGCTACATGTTAATAACTCTTGTCATACATGAGAAACCAGAATTTTAAGATGCCAAAGCCTTCAAGTAAGAGAAACCTCTTTCTATGCAGAGGTGTAGCATTCTTTTCATGGAAGAAATTTAAAGAAAAAAAAATTAGAAGGGACATACAGTTTATGAATAAAAATTGATGCTTTTTCTTCATCAATGGAGTCGAGTGAGATATTTTGTGTATATTTGTAGTATCTTTGTATGAGAAAATTCCCACTCAATATCCCAATATTGAATATATTTTGTATATCCTGTGATATTTTCACTGTATTGCACAGTTTCCTCTGCAATCTTATATCAAAAACAAATGTTTCATATCAGACATGAAACAAGAGATCTTTATTATTATAATTAATAACTCGCTAGTATATTTAATATCATATTCAACCTAGGACTACAAAATATTAAATATATGAGTTAATGTCATTGTTCTAATCAGGGTGACACTTTTTTATTTACAACTGCACAAGATTTCATCAATAAACTTCAATTAGATCTAAGAAACTTTTGAATCATGCGAAACTTAAAAACTTCTGAATGTAGATTAATATTTTTATAAGAAGTTAGTTGAGATGATAAAATTTATTACATTATTTTCTGTATTATCTGCATTAGAATTAAAACTTGAAGTTTTTGTTATGATTATTCTCTTATAAAAACATTGAAAGTAAAATCCTATACACAACATAAAAATTCATAAACTCATTATTTTAATATTTTAGATTGAAAGTTGCGTTAATATCTTATATAGTTGAGTTCAAATTTATCTGATACTCTATCTCTCTAGAAAAACTCATTAAACTTAACATTTTACTCTATAATTACCTAAAATCTTATAAAATTTTTTAGAAAGAATTTATCTGAAAAACATAACACTAATAATATCTAAAATTTACTCTATATACAATTTATACTCAGGATTCTCAATCAAATCTAATTAATTTCTTGAGTTTTCTTATACACTAAAAAATAGTTATTTCTTTAGTATTTAGAGAGAAATGTGGTAAGTTTTTATATAATATTTTTTGTAACACTTGCATCAACATGGTGTACACAGATCACCTTAATGTACTCAAATCATTAACCATGTGTATTAAATCAGTATAAAGAAAATTGTGTTTCTTAGATTACATTTTGAAAGTTCATGACACAAATTTATGGTTAATTATTACTTCTTCTTTTTTTGCTTGTAAAGAAAAGAAAGAAAGTATGCATAGAGAAATAAATAAGATAGTCTTAAAAAGGTTAACGGTATATCTGACATGGTTAAGAGTAAGATAAGAGAGGCCCCTATAAAGGCTAAAAACCTAAAAATATAGTATGTGAAATCTATCTTTGAAAAAAAGGTCTCTTTTCCCAATGGTGGTTGATAACTCAACAACAAGAACAGATCTTCCTCAGTTAAAGTAAAATTGATTGTCTGGGAAAAGAAGAAAGTAGATACGATAATGATTTATAACATACAAAATAGGATTGTGCTGCCTCCTACCTCGACAAAGGAAGAACCTTAAACAATAAATTTTTCTACTTTAATCAAATAATACCAACCTTTCTTTTTCACTTCTTTCACAATCTCTTTTCACCTTCCTTTTCTTCGATATGTAATTTTCTATCCATCAACTAATTTAATAGTGTCACAAAAAAGAAATCTATTTTTTCATGTTCATGGTGGATTAGAGAAAAAGGAATTTGTTCTCTGGCTTTACCTTTTCAAAGTGTAGTGGGTTTACTTGGAGGGGGAAAAAAATCTAAATATATGAATTTTAATATTATTTCTGACCCGATTCAAGTCGATCCGGCAAGATTATCAGAAATAATGACTGAAAATTACTGTGTTCCTGAGTTCACTTTGGAACATAGAGTTCCATATAATAATTTCGTCCATAAAAAGTGCATCAGAAGATAAAGAAAGAAATGAATATTTAAATTGCGTTTGGTTTCGACTTCTGAATAATGTGAGATTTATTGTATGTACCGGAACAACTTCCATGCATATGATAAATTATCAAGTTATTAAAATTTGTATTTGTTGTTCTGTATCAACTCAGTTTATTTTAATACATTATATAAGTGTAATTTATACTTCCAACTATTAAAAATTATTTTAAGTATTTTATTTTTAAAAAATTATTATAAAGTCGATGATTTTATATATCCTACACGACAAACAAAAAATTTTACATTTTTTTCAAATCATTTTACATTATCAATGTATGATTTGTTGACTTTTAAAGAAAATTGACAGATAGTACATATATAGATCAAACCTTATATTAAATTGTGTTATAATTATCCCATCTTTTCAAAGAAAACATAATTTTCTCCTAATCGAACATTAATATGTAACGCTGGAAAATACAAAGAGAAAAGTAAATTAACTTGCCTAAAATAAAAAACAAATGAAGATGGCTTAATTTTACCCTTAAGATTAGGATATTAATTAATTACTTAATTAGGTTTCATTTGAGTGTCTCGAACAGTATTAGTATACAAAACCATTTTCTTTCTCTCTCTACTTTATTTTAAAACTTTACTTCTATTTATTATCATCATTTGAATTCAAGTAATAGTTCAAGAAAAGATGATTGTGAAAAGATTTTTTTTTTTTCTTTCTATATATACCTCAGCATATTTAGCAGGAAGGACAACATTGTTCTCATAACTATTACTTTCACGAAACAACAAAAAGAAACGTAAATTTTGTTTCCTAATTAATAGGTTCATAAATTGGAATTTAGAGAGCAAACAATAAGAAGTGAAGGGTTAATTAGTTAAATGGGTGATTATAAATTTGAAGAAAATATAGAAAGTAGGAAAAGAAGATAAGATAAAATAAAATAAAAAATGTGAAGAGCATGGAACAATGGATATATGACATATTCTCTTATTATTATGATGTGTTATGAGAAAGAGATGCAAGCATAATCCCCTTAATGTGAAGAATACGGTTGTCTTTATCAATAAGAGTCACTATCAGAGCCACGTTGGTTGAAAATTTGCAAAAAGTGTGCTTCATTTCTGCTGTAAAATTAGGAGGATTGCTCACTGAAAATTCATTGTATGTGCCTAAGGAAGTTGACGTTTCAGATTTGATTTTGGGAAAATGCTATGTGTAAGATTCATCTCATTTTTTATTTTTAATTTTGAGAAAAAAATATATTTATCAGAAATAGAAGGAAATTTTTTCCTTTCGCTTTCTCTTATTCCATTTTCCTTTTATGAATTGTAACATGATCTACTTTTTTTTAGATTTCGGTGTAAAAAATAAGATAATGATATTTTGATTAATAAATTTTGATAATTTTTTCTCATAACATAATATGTCATTTTTTAAGTAGTTTTAAAATATTAAAAATGAAAAAATAAAAAAATGAAAAATCACTTAAAAGATGTCACTTAAGATTATAAAAAAAATTGTCAAAATTTAATTTTTCAGAAAAGTAACAACTATCGTACAACGATTAATAATTCAACCACTGTAAATATGCTTCTCCCAAAGAAATAAAAAACAGAGAAAAGATTAAATTATTGTAGATTTAGAAACCTGACCCTATATCGCTGCAGAAAGATAGAGACAGGTGATGCAGTGAGCACATACATCATAGTTCACTTCCAATCTGTGCTATGAAGACATAACATAGCATAATATTTAGAGGGGAGAAAACAAACACATCATACTTATAAACAAAAACCTTGTACCATGTTAATAAAAATGTTCAATTCAACTTTGTCATAAACCTCAATTTTATACATAGATACAACCAGAGAATTGGCCTTTACTTTTCGGAAAAAAAATGAACCAAAACAATCTAATTTATCATTATCCTAAAAAATGAATGGTTTCTGCTTCCTTGTCTCACTTCTCATGCATAATAATTTTCATGGATTCCTCTACCAATTATAGATTTGGACTGGAAGCAACAGGTGGGGTTTTTGCTTCGTTGACAATGTTCATGATTTCTTCTATACTTTGAACACAATATTTTGTATTTTCTTCATTGAGGTAGAAATAGTGAGCATCTTCTGATAACTCCATAGGCAAGTTCTTCAAAAACCATGGATGTGACTTGATTTCTTCCATGGTGATTCTCTACAACATAATTATAAAGCAGAGTTACAACATACGCTTAGTATTACATTATATCATGCAACAGTGTTCTTTTCTTTACAAATGTATGACTATGTTCATGTTCTTTTACATACCTTTGATGGATTTGCCACAAAAATACGAGATATCAGATTTTTACTGCCTTCACTTAAAACATTGTGGGGGAACTCGTATTGAACAGCCGAAATTCGCTGCATAAAAGTATACATAGAAAATCATTAAGACTCTAGACATAAGACATGGTCAATCTATCGGCAAAGATTATTATAAAACAAAAACTTCTGCAATAACTACTTAAAGTTATAATTGCAGTGATTTCTGGTACATCTAGAGTCTACATTACATGAAAATTATTAAATAGTGACCAATTTTATGACTCAAAAATATGTTTAGAGACAAATTTAAAAATCAATTTCGTAATCAGAAACTAATTCTTTTGGTAACCAAAATTTAGATAGTTAATGTTAGTGATCATTTTAGAGATCAATTCATAATAAAAACTATTTTAGTTACTAATCTAGAGACCAATTGTAATTTTTTGAAACTATTTTAGTCACCAATAATTTCTCTTTTATAAATTGATATCTAAATTGGTCACGACTACTTATTTTTTGTCATTAAAATTTGTCATTAATCAAATATTTTCTTGTAGTTGTATAAAAACTTTTACAATAATATATGGGAATTAGATATGAGATTTTTAGGAGGAGTGACCGAAAGATTTGGTACTAATAAGTTATAAACAAATTGTATAAAAGATGACACTACTTTCAATAAAAACCTAAAAATAATAGATTTATGGACCAGTCTATCTAACATAGTACTTTCGACTCATTTTAAACTCTTAACATTAAACTTAAAAAACAAAGCAAATTACCTGAACCATTTTTCGGAGATTTTGACGATCATTTTTGTCCTCAAATGGCAATGTTCCTACAAGCATTGTATAAAGCATTACTCCGCAGGACCATACATCTGCCAACTGAACAAGTAGAAAACAAACACATTAGCCAAAAACTGAATAGAACTACCATATAATATGAACATGAATCTTTTATTCTTTTTCATGATCTAAGGTTAGAAGCTCTTATTACCTTTCCATCATAATCTTTCCCAGAAATTATCTCTGGTGCAATATAGGCTGGAGTTCCTACCATTGAATGAGTCCTCGAATAATTTAGACATGACTACAAAATTGAAGATTATCAGAAGTAGAGATTAATTAGTATCTAACAATGCATTTAATTCAATAATGTAAACATGAACTTCATGATTCAACCTTAGAATAGCCAAAATCACAAATTTTAAGACGATGTGCTGGACTTCCATCCAACAAGGTATTCTCCAACTTCAAGTCTCGATGACATATTTCCTACAAAAGAAGGGAAACAAAAATCATATTGCTACTGACACATAAAAAACCAAAATAATTCATTCCAGGTTAAATATGTTTTTAATTCCTGAATTTTATTATAAAATGAAAATTCGTCTTTGTCCAAAATTTTGATATATTTTGATCTCTTGATTAAAAATTGAATGAATATAATTTTTTTAATCAAGTTATGTTAAATTGTATTGACGTGTCAAACGTGTGTCATGTCATATTAGTATTTAAATTGTTGATGCCGTTTGACATGTGCTTACTTCGATATCAATTGAAAAACACATTGACATGTCAAAAAAATTATAATAACTAAATTAAAAGGACTATAGCTATTCATTTTAAAATTTGAGAACCAAAATATATCAAAATTTCATACATAAACAAATTATAATTTCATGACTAAAAACATACTTAACATAACACTTAATATGCATTTCATTTACCATGTCATGACAATAACTAACTCCTGCGATCAACTGCTGGAAGAAATATCGAGCCTGAAAGATTTACCAGTCACAATAAGAATCAAAACAAATTGGATAATATATAAATAAACTTTTTGAGTCATTAAACATGTTCACTGTAATAAAACTTGACTAATTGTTTAAAATTGCATATTCTTTTAATGGTTAAGATAGGCTTCGGTTGGAAATCCAAAAATAAATTTAAATTTTACATTGAATAGAAAAAAAAATGAGTAATATAACATACTTGATCTTCTGCGATTCTTCTTTGGTGAAGAACATGGTAAAACAATTCTCCACCAGCTGCATACTCCATAACTATTGCAAGATGTGTTGGAGTCAGAGCTACCTGCAAACTTCAAAATCCATATTAAACACTTGTTCTTATTATAATATTTTTTACACAATTAATTAAATTCAATTATGTTGTATGATTAAAGTAGCATAACTTTAATTTTATATGAGACAACATTTATAATCTTATTACGATTTTTTAAAGTTACTTTTTATTATTTAAAATAAGAGATTCATGGACAGAGATGAAAAACAATTGTTTGATATTTGTTTCAGTTTACACCCATGATCCTATGAATATGAAATTATTCTTACTTTATTATAATTATACATTATATAACTCCATATTTTTTATGATTGTGGAGTTCATAAACTAATAATAAATTTGCTTTCTTTAATATAGTGTTATATATTAAAATAAATATGTATCTATAATTACATGTAATTAATTTATAATAATAGAAGTCAAAGCAAGTAATTTAAAGTTTTTACAACAAAAGGGGATCATACCTCTTTGAACTTAACAATATTGGGATGACGAAGAGATCTATGGTTTATGATTTCCCTTGCCACCATTTCATGAATCTGCCAAAGGTAGAAATTATGATGAAATTATAAATCATAATTGTAAAAAAAATTTAAAAATATTAACTTTGAAAATATTAAGTAAATTTTATAAAATAAAAATACTTTTTAATCAATGTATAACCATTAACGGTGTATCTATTTAATTAAAAGAAGAGTAGCTGGTATTTACAGTCATGCCACGGTTCCTCTATTCATTTTCAAAGTGTTTTTATATTTAAAACTAAAACGTTCTTTCTGTATTATTTTCATTTGAAAATGAAATCTGATACAAATAGTAATTTTTAATTTTAGAGAAAAAGAAAAAAAATTTGCGATAACCAAAACTAAAATATTCATCTGTTTTTTCAGGAACAAAATATTCAATCTTTTTCAAAATTAAAAATCACCCTACATTAAGAAAAAAATAAGACTACTTTAAAAAAAAAAATCAAACTATTCCCAAGAAACGACACATAAGTGTTTAATATTCTTTCCAATAGAGATGTTTTTTTAAAACATTTTTTACAACAAATTAATGTAAAGGCATTCTTAGAATATTTCATATAAAACATGATTTTCAACAAATTATGATGTTTTCTTAATGTGATCAAGGAAAGTTTCACAGTAAGCTATAATATATTTAGGGTTAAACATGTGTTTAGTAATTGAATTTTAACGCGGAATTAAAATTTGTTTATATATTAAATTTTGGTAATATTTTTGTTTTTAAATTTTAAAAATTAATAGATATAATATTTTAATTAATAATAAAATTTGTCAAACATTTTTCTTAACTGATATACGTTTCAGTGTCAACTAAATGAAAAATACATTTAACACATTAATAAAATACAAAATTTAACATAATTAAATTAAAAATAATATATCTATTTATTTTTAAAATTTGAAAATTAAAATATATTAAAATTTTGAATAAAGATGAATTTTAATCTCATATCAAAATTTAAATTAATTGAAAACATATTTAATTCATATATTTGTTGAGATGATAATTTTATAATATGACAAAAACTTTATAATTTGTTTTAAAACGGACCATACTTTCTATAATAATTTAAGGATGAAAACATATTTTATCAAAATCTAAATTCTACTTTTTAGCATTTTATAAATAAAACAATTA
>Ga0209589_1006758_pt1 | contig 18820 bp, 4 predicted proteins | sample CowpeawhiteBW_FD_187525 | JGI IMG/M metagenome (GOLD analysis project Ga0209589, IMG submission 187525) | Root nodule microbial communities of legume samples collected from California USA - Cow pea white BW (SPAdes) (version 2) | ecosystem: Host-associated > Plants > Roots > Nodule | place: USA...
ATATTGTGTCAGTGAAAAAAATAAATAAATTAAATTAGTGGTCAACGCGCTGAGTCAAATTTTTTTAGCACTATATGCCTCGGTTATTATGACAACCGAGGCATAAAAGTTCAATTTAATTACAAAACTGCCACCGCGTGCTTTTATGCAGCGGGTCCGCATGAACCGAGGCATATACAGCGCTGTAAAAGCTCTAAAATACACTAGTGTTAATGTCCAGTGGGGATTTCACTTAGCTTTCTTAATCAACTCACACCATATTCAATAATCTTAAAAAGGAACAAGATAATCCCTCATCAGGACTGAAAGCTAGCTGCCACATAGGATTCATGGTAATGACAAATTGCTTTTGGCTTGATATCTTCTTTGTAACATTGGACCCATTTCTCCTAGCTTCACCTTTCTTTAAAAAACTTCTAAGCTCCATTGAAAAACACAATTACAGTCTAAATTAAGGCAAGTCAAGGGACTTAAATAAAATTGGAGCCAAGTTAAATAAAATTGCTAGTCTAAAATAGAATTAAGACCACTATCCTCATACAAGTCTATAATAAGCAACTAAAAAGTATAACAAAACTACTTAGACAAGTTGTAAGAGACACCTACACTCTAAATATCTACTTACTTCCCAAAACTTAAACTTTAAACAAAATTTCACTCCATAGAACTAATATATTCTTTAAACTACTTCTCTAGAAAGCCAAAAAAATCTAAATTGAACTAAAAAACAAAAGTAAGTATAAAGATACTATATGACCAAGTTTAAATGGTAACATAAAGCTAAGAAATTACTCAAATTTTAAAATGTACTAAAAACTCAAAATGTGACTCCCTACAATCTAAAACACAAGCTAAAGTTGGCTAAAATGCAAAATCTACTCTAATCAAGGGACTAAACGTATAGCAGTGTGCAAATGCATTATTCTACCATCTAGACATGGTTAATATGATGCTAATGAGTTACTAAAACAGTGATGTTTCCTAAAGAACTAGTGTACAACAAAAATCCTAATTCTAGGTAGTCTAGAAAACAAAAAATGAGCATATCAAACTCAAAACTTGTAAAATACTTGGAATGAGATAATTTATGGCTCAAAAATGTTTTAAATCACTAAACCAAGATGCTAGGATGCTCAAACCTTGAGTTGGAGCTTTGATTTGAAAAGTCAACCTTTGGGTCAACTCTCCATCAAAAGTAACTTATAGAGTGGTTGAAATCTGAACCCTTGCTGAATTTCTTTGGTTGATTGTGCTTATGTAATATTTGGCAAACATATTCATATGCTACATATTGTGTGTCATTTGATATATAATGTGATATATATTGTGATGGAGTTTCTATGTTTTATAAATTGTGTATCATGCGATATATATTGTGATGGAGTTTGATAATGATACAATATTTGATAAAATGGAATGTTGGAATGTTGGAATGCTGGATTGTCTGTGTTGGAAATTTCTATATGCAGGTATTGTGGAATGTTAAACTAACAAATGAACCCAAACAAAATTTAACCACTTACCGATGGATTACCGAGGGCCAGATCTTTCGGAAACACCATTCGTTCATCCCATGCCATTACCGACAGACCATTCCATCGGTTATTACCGACGGATATATCCTTCGGTAATTACCGATAGACTGATCCGTTGGTAATGGCATGATATGAATGAATGGTGTTTCTGATGGATCTGGCCGTCGGTAATTACCGAAGGATATATCCGTCGGTAATGGCAGACTTTTGGTATCTGTTGGTTTGGTCGACGAATGGGTTTGTCGAAAATTACCAGCAGACTTTTGGAATCCGTCGGTAAAGTATTACTGACGATGTGTTTACTGACAAATTTTTTGTCGTCGAAAGTCCGTCAGGAAAACTTCATTACTGACGAATTTGTGGCGTTACCAACTATAGCAACCGAGGTCGCGACAGGACGGCGAAAATAATTTATAAAAAATAGAGGAGTCACCACCATAGTTTATTATGGAAAACTATAGAAAAACCTTAAAAAAAAGTCTTTGAAACCAAATTTGGATTCGGGAGTCGGTTACGTGTGGGGAAGGTGTTAGCACCCCACAACGCTCGTCTTAAGACGATTCCTTCTTTAATTAAGTGTGCAAGATAGAATTTGATGTTTAAAATATTTGTTGTTCCCCAAAAAATGAAACAAAATAAAAAACACAAACAAAAATAATAAAAATTAAAAACAAAATTATTTTTTTATTTTTTATTTTGGCCCGATGAGGATTGTACCTCGCTCCTACGTATTTCTATTTGGAAAATCAGGGATAACGTAGTTCTTTAAAAAGATTGTTTGATATTTTTATTATTATTTTTAAATTTTAGATTTTTTATATATAATTTTTTATTAATATCAAGAGAACCCGAGATTCTACATGATAAAAGCTTTAGTTATCAAGAGACCTCGGGATTCTACTCGGATTTGACATGATATTTAAAATGATTTTATAATTTTTATTTTTTATTATTATTAATTAAAAAAAAAGAATTAAAAGTTTGTGAATTAGTGTTTTGATTATCAAGCAAGTCTGAGACTTGACATGATATTCAATACCTATATAAAAGAAATAATATAATTTTTAGAGAGAATTAAAGCCTACGAAAGAAACCTTTTTAATTATCCAGATAAATGGAATTCCAAATAAAGGGAAAGAGAAGGGTTGAGCATGTGAATGACAAACCCAAAATCATTTAACGTGTGAACCTCAAACACATTTAATCATACAACAGGTCAATCTCATACATTTGATATTATAAGAGATTCATAAATAACATTAGGAGCAAAGAGAGTTTACCTTTCAGGACAACAGAGCAAAACTGACCGGAAGGATAGTAAGGTGACCCACTTTTGCGTGTGTGCTGTTAATAAAAATAAGAGGGGTTTGTCGAATTTTTTTCTGTGTCTTGCATTGGAGAAATTTTTTGATTATATAGGCAGCTTGGGATACCACTGAAATCCTAGTCTTTAATTTTAATGAAATATGAGGAAGGAATTGGTTCAGATGAAACATATTATAGAAATTAAATGGTCACATAATATCCACGGTATTGATTATAATTATTAGCGAAATATTGCCTGTAATTACTAGAATCATATTTTCCGTCACATAAAGATTGTGATCAAATCATAACATATTATTCATATAATTGATCCTAATTATTACCGGGAATATTTTCTTTTAACTATTAAAATTGTATTATTCTCTAAAAAATATTATTATCGGAAATATTTACTTCTAATTATTAAAATAATATCTTCCCTCACTAACAAATCAATGAGACACATTACATAAGCGTAAATGCAAGATATTTATTCAAATTATTATAAAAACATATTGCTCCTAATATTATACCCTTATCTAAAAACAAAAATTATAAAATGTCCTTTTCTGACATGTCATGTGAAGAGTGTAAACAGCAAACAATGGGGTGAAAATATGTATAAAACATTTGGGCTCATGAAAAGGGTGTGATAATTAAAAACAAATTAGATTCTCCCTTCCTTTTCTTTTTTTTCTTTTTCTTTTTCTTTTTCCTTTTTTTTCATGGTAGAATTAAAATTAAAAACCTAACATTTTTTTTTATTTAACAAAACAAAATGCATTCACCCGGACGAAATTGGATGTTGACACCGACGAATTATGACCGTCGGTAATAAGCTTTTTTTCTTGTAGTGTTGAAAGCACGTCTATCAGTGGAGAAGGGCAAAACTTTCCTTCCTTGCTTCGTACTACTAAAGTTCTATTCGATACTAATGTATCAAGTAGTTTGTATCCAAAGTTCGTCGATATGTTTAAAAGGATCAACATACAATGAATGAAAAAATATGCCTAGATGGAGTCCATATAGCACAACATGCATTATTAATACTCGGAGTAAGTTGAGACCTCTCTAGTGATTTTAGCAAAGGGTCCATGTATTGTCAAAGTGACTTATTATCTCTTTGAATGATATGTTAAAGGGCGACTGATGAAGTCATCACATGCTTGCAATTGGTAAATAGAGCTATGAACTTGGCATAATCCAATCTCATAAAGTTCGTTGTGATAACATCGTTAGGGTCAATTATTGCATGGTATTTGAAATTTTGAACTAATTTGCAATTTTGTGCTTAAAATTGTCCCAGAGGATTAAAGGAGAAAAATATATTTAAATTTGTCTTAACCTTGACTTTTAAGGAGTGTGAGAGTATTGCATATTATGGAACAATAGATAAAAGTAGTTAAGTTGCATAAGAATTCCATAGAAACATATAATTAAAAAAAATTAAATTAATTCATTTTTATAAAGTATTCTTATATATCCAATAATCTTCAATAGTTTAAGAGTTAAGATTGAAAATACAATTTAAATACACCACTCTTGATTCTTTAAGTCACCTTTAAAAAAATGTGGTAAAACTCTAAACTTCTTAATAAATCTCAAATGCAATCCCTTCAATGCACTTGCACTTGAGTTCGGAATATAAAATATAATCAAATTAAATGTGCACGGGTAAACTTCATATTTCGCAAGTGAAAAGTGGCTCGTGTGTGATAAAAAAAAAGCTCCCTTTCAAAGTGTTGAAAAGGACACCATTCTTATCCACCATCCACTAATGTTATCTTTTTGAAGATATGTTTTAGCTTTCTTCTGCTGCTGCACAATCTGGTCATTCGTCGTGTTATAATTAGTGGACCCAAAAAGTGCTTAAATAGTCAAAATTTTCTAAATATCCTGAAAACTAAAATCTTAATCTCACGTATCATATTGAGGCGATGTTGCATATATAATAATATATAACCAAAAGGCATCTTCGCGAAAAATGTACATAGAAGAAAAGTTTGGCTCAGTGGATGAAGTATAAATCCTACTCTGAAGTCTGAACTATCAAGCATATAGTGTGGAGCCACGTATCATTCCTTTATGTAAAATCCAAATTAAGCCTATCCCATTTTTAATATATATCTTTTTTAATTCTTTTATTTGAAGAACACATGAGGCAAAAGAAAAAATATATATTAATTCATATAACATGTTTTGTAGATAAGGAAAAGGTATAATTACTTGTAGATGCACTATGCAGCCTAACCTCGCAGAAAATTTGTTCCACAGAGACAGAATCTGATCCCTTTCCAAGCTTTGGTATGGTAGATTTTTTTTGGCAAAAGTTTTTGTCTTAGATTCTTACTACTCATAAATCACTATCAAACATTACTAGTTCAAGTTATGGCAAGTGAATTTTTATTCAACAAATGAAACTTTTTGTATTGACAATTTCACGTACGTATGAAACAACATATAAATTTCATTATACAAATTTATCTTAACAAAATTTATTTCTTGTTAAATCTATCATATCATTTGTCGAAATATCTATAAATATTTAATCTCACATCAAATTATTTTAAATTTAAGTTTAAAATTTATTTATTAAAACTTTCCATTTCTTATTCTTTGAGATAGAAAACATGTTTATGTATTGTGCATTTTTAAATATTTTATTGGGGAAATAAATTTTAAAGCTTAAGCTCTATTCGAATGAGATTTTCATAAATATATGCATATGAAAATAAATTAAAAAATGAAACAAAATTCTCACATAACTTAAAACTATAATACACTAAATTAGTTAACTTGTAGAAAAAATATGATATTAAGTTATTTAAAAAATCCCTTTAACTTATAATTAGGAAATTTTAAGTTACCAAAAAGATAATTAGAAAGAAATTTATTAACATATCTTAATATATATTCTAATATTTTAGATGAAAAATAAGAAAATATTTCCAGTGATAGTTTGTAAGACTAATAAAAGTGAAGTAAATCCAATAATATTTTCAATTTCTCATCGACAAAATCTGAATTCAAAATTAATGAAAACTAAGACTGTTTCAACTGAAGCAAAATCGTTAATTATTAACTTAGTAGCTCTAAGCATTGGATCATTACAAGATAAATGATGATAATAATACATGGATTCTATTAGCTAAAAGAGAGCAACATGTTTTAGAAAAGCAATCAAAGTTATTAAACTAATAATTGGAATAAAGCAGTGAGCCAATACGAGTTTAAAGAGTTTATGCCTTCAGATTTTTAGATGAGGGACCATCCTCATCTTTATCTGGATTCCAATTCATCATAACAATATATATACCCTCAATCTCATGCTACTTAACTACTGAAATTCACACACACCTTTAGAACCCTTCAATAACATATATCTGTTCTCAAAATTCTCTTGCTCCTCAAAATGGAGGCTGCATACAGAAAGGGCACCAGAGGGTCCTTTAAAGGAAAATTGGTGCCTTTCTACAGAAACAATGCACCAAAACCTTCCTCAACCATGCAATACAAAGCCACAGATATTAAGCCAAATCACTATTCTTCTCCTCCTCCCACTCTAGGGTTCGTGGTGCCTCAGGACTATGCCACCACAAAGAGAGACCCAAAGGTTCGCATTAAGGTAGCAGATAGTTGGAGCAATTTGGAAGAGTTATATGGTTTTCCTGGAGATGAAAGTGTGGACAAAAAGGCTGAAATATACATCGCTATGGTTCAAAAACGTTTAATGCTTGAGCGATTGAACGCATAAGCAAATACGTTTTGAGGGATCAAAATATCAACCACCATATAGATTTATAGTTATATATATATAATATATATATTAGCTATAGCATGATTACGGTTGCAGGGCCTAGCATTCAATAAGTATACCCTTTTGATTTGTGCCATTTGGGCACTTTGTGCAGAGAGAATACTATGCTATGCTGTAATAAGTATGCTCATCTTAAATAGTAGAGTTTGTTTGGATTATGCAGAAAGCTATGGTCTTATTTGTAGTGATTAAGTATTGTTTTGGTTGTGAAATCATAGGGAGTAGAAGCTGAAACAAATCAGTGCTTTTTCATTGTGTCAAATTGTAGGTTCCAAACTGTAATCCAAACCAGATATAATAGATGAAGCAAACCCAATTGAGTTTGCACTTTTCTATTTGATATCATGTTACTAAGTAGACTTTAAGCCTAACTCAACGTCACAAAATCGACTTATAAGATGAGATTAGCACCTCACTTATATATTATGAAATTGTCTTTTTTCCAGTCAATGTGGGACTTCTAAACCTCTGCATAGTAGTGATAGTACATCACAAGAATATGAAGAAAAGAACATGAACAAATGTGGGAGACTTGGCAAAAGAAGATAAAGAATTATCAAAACCTGAAAAAGGTTTAGTTAAAATATCACACCTAATGAAGAAAGCATATCTCAACAAAAAGAATCTAAATCATTTCAAGAGGGAAATTAACAAGCTTGTCATTTTCTTCCTTAATTAAAAATGTGAATAAAATAAAAGTTAAGATTCAAGCTTATGATTATTAACACTTTTTACATTTAGAATTAAACTATCAAAGAACCATGTTCCATTTTTAATTCTATTTTTGAACTGAACATAAATTCACTTCACCCCTAAGAACCTATCATGCAGTAAGGCCCAATTATTTTCTACTCTTATTTTAAAGGTCTATCCTAATCAGTTGGGCCTAAGGCTGGCTCATAAGGTGTTCAAGACCCTAAATTGTCCTAAAACCCTCATTTGTTGCATTTTTCAAAAAACCCTTATCCTTCCTCTCTTAGAGCTGCAGCAAAGTACTCTGCTAGGGTTTGATCTCCACATCTGTCAAGTTTACTCAAGCTCATTCTACTCCACATAAGTTAACCTCTAACCCTTATACTCTTCCCTTTAGCTCTATTTTTTGTGGACCAACAGAGATTCATAAGTATAACCTCGCTTTATGTCTGGGCTAGTATTTCCAACTCATGAACCTGCTCTTGGAGCTGTTGGGTTTCTTTAGTGAGCACCGGTGTCTTCCTAGTCCAGGTAAGGGAACCTATGATCTTTCATACTTTCTGTAAATCTGCCCATTTTCAACTTTGTTTCATGTTTGTATGGCTTGTGTGCTACTATGAATGTATGAAATGCCATGTTATGTTGTTTGGATTTGTATGTATGGCTGACATAGGAAGAATAATGGCGAGTACTAATACTCTCGCCCAAGCGAGCCTGGCTCGCCTAATTGAGAATAGCAAAAACAGGCCGAGGTTCTTATTCGAACTCTCGCTCAGGCGAAGAGCTCTCGTTTTGAGCGAGATGCTATCTCGTTCAGGCGAGAAGGGCTCGCCTAAGCGAAGACTCGTGGGAGCTTGATGTGTGTCGTTGTAGTTGTAGCCAAGCGAGGAACCTCATCTTTGGGCGAGGGGTGGTCTCGCTCAGGCGAAGAGGGCTAGCCCAAGCAAGAACTCGCAAAATTAGCATAGCCCTCTATTTGTAGTCTCGCCTAAGCGAGGGCCTCTAGCTTAAGCGAAAGACCCCTTTCGCCTGAGCAAGGGTCCATGGCTTGAGCGAGACTAGTGCAGGAATTTTCTTTGTGTCTGCTTTTCCCTCTGTTTTTGGTTGGTGATCACTTGTATGAATGTATTATTCTGTCAAGGCATGAATTGGTTAAGTATGCATGAGTTAAGTGGTTTATGGACTATAATTGATGAGTTTGGCATGATGTATGTAGGAAATATGGTTGGATGGCTGATGGTATATATTGAAATGAGAGTTGTATGCATGATAATTCCATACTTGGTTGGTGAGACATTAATTTGGTATGGTCAGGACGTAATTCCACGATGGTTGTGTGGTGGTGCCTCATTGGTCAGGACGTAATTCAATGACCCCTATTAGTGGGAGCTCATGGGGGTGCCTCATACTTAGGACGTAATTCCACGAAGTTCGTGGTGGTGCCTCTCATTATATAATTTAGTAAGGATTCAAGGTAAGGATTGCATCCTGACACTCTAAAGAGCTAGTTAGTCTCACGTAGAGCATACTGACTCAAGTGGTGAGAGTAGCAGGAGGCCTTAGATCTTTGAAGGCTAACCTTGTGAGTGGTAGGGTGAAACCCATTGGCAATTGGCTCTGTAGAGCAGTAGAGGCCACCACAGGTGCAAGCATTCGGTGAATCCGACTAATTATATGTATCTTAATAAGTCGTGTCTTGAGTCTTAGTGTATTGATTGCGAGTCATCACATGATTGGTTGATGTATGTATCTCTGACTATAAAATGGTATGCAATTGTATGATAAAACGTTTTTCCACTCTAGCTTACCCTTTCTGCTTGTTTGTATGTTCTATGTGTGGTTTTCTCTTTTTGCGATAATCATCAATTTATTGATGTGAGCAGATGCGAGAACTCCTCGTGGTCAACAGGGTAATGGAGATTCCGCTGCATGGCCTATCTGGGTCGAATTACGCACATTTGAGTTTCTTTTAGGGTTGTGGCCCATGTATTGTCTTGTCTTTTAGCTTTTATTTTGAATATTGTAGATTCCTTACACCATTTTGTTATTAGCATCGTGGTGTGCTTTGGTATTTCAATCTAAGTACCTTATATATCTGTGAGGAGTGATATTATGCTCTCTGACTTTGCTTCTTATATTATTCTGTGTGACATTTCATTTAATTAAAGGTTATTATTTAAATGGAGTGTTACAATAGCTATAGTAATGGCATAGATCTCTTCAGAGAAAACAGTAATAATAATATAGATGCGGGAAAACTTCTAAAAAAGAACTTCAGAGAAAATATTTTTTACAAAAATTTTATAAATTTTTGATTTTCAACATACACCAAATTTTTTTATTTTCTTTTCAAGTCATATCATACCTTGTTTTTCATTTATTAAGATATTGTCACGTGAGGCATTGTGAAAATTTTATTAACAAAACTTTGTTAAAAAATAATTTTCTCTTGTATATACCAGCAATATACGTGACCAGGATCATAGTTAATATTTCATTTTATATAATTAAGAGGAAAAGGTACCAAAATTTTAGAAGGAGAAGGTACAATGACGTAGGATGAGAAAAGTATTTAAAAAACTCAAAATCATGAATAGAAGTATGAGCATTTTTATTACATAGCTTACCAAAATTTGCAGCAAATCTGCTTAATGTTGGTAATATATAGTCCGCCCAATCAAATCTTAGGATCAAACCTCAGTGAGAAACGTGTACAGCAGCAGAAGTTATGATCCACTGCTTGCATTTACTTTATTATATATATGCCAAAGATCAGAACACTTACAAAACATGTGTTTTGATGAAATAATATTATAAACCAAAGTTTTGTGAGTGCACAATTCTTAAATGAAATGCAGAAGAGCTAAAAGAATTTGTTCTTCTGTCATGCCCACTCTTCAAAAATTAAAGGACTGAAAATTGGTGATGAAGTTTGCTCACTTGATAAAAATATATTAAGGAATATACTAGTGAATTATTACTTGAAAATCTTTCGTTTTTGTTTTCTTGTGCTTTCCACACTACTACTGGTAAATAATTGAAGCTTTTTGATCAGGTAATGTTGTTATTCGCTTATTCTGTTGCTTTATTTAGATTCCCCACACTCCCCACTTCTATACATGAATTCTCAAGATAAACAAATGAAACGTAAATCATGATAAAGAACGGTCTAGAGCATAGTAATTATCTTAATATAGGGAGGAATTTGTTTTAAGCTGTCATTATTCTCGCTCTTAATTTGTTATATATATATATATATATATATATATATATATATATATATATATATATATATATATATATATATATATATTAATTATGTATGTACTTATTATACACACAAATGTAGAAATTCAGTTAATGATGAGAATCGAATCGCACTTTGCCAGGAATCTATTCACGTATACGTAATGAGGTTGCCAGGAACAAATTGTTCTTGTAAGAGAGTTTATTTAGATAGGTTATAATCGTTAAACGATCAAATTGATTATTAACAATTTCAGTATTATTAAGATAATAGTTAACAAATACAAAGGATAAAATCAACCATAAGTTGTCTCCCGACCACCATGGATCTAATTCTTAATGAATTGGATCTTATACAAACTATACAAAAGGTTAATCAAATAAAATAGAAAATAAAGAAATAAAGTTGGAAAAAAAAAATTATATGAAACCATGATAAAGGAAATATATTTATTCCAAGATTTTTCAAAATAAATTTATCATCGGTTATCTAAAGATTATTGCTCAATTAATTATTGTTGTAAATTTGCAAATCAATGAATATAAAGTTTCAATTAATTTGTTGTTATTCTCACTTTTAACCAAAGTACAATTCTCAATTAAAGGTGAGTACTTTAGATTATCCATAGGAAATTCAACTAAAGTACTGTCTCAATCAAAATTTAACCAAAGTAAAATTTCAATTAGTGGTAAAAATTCATTTAATCACATGAAAGTTTCTAAATAAAATCAAAGTAAAGTCTCAATTAAATTTAAAAACCATTGGACTCATATGCATATAGATTTAAACACTTCACTAATTAGTTGACATGTAAAATCATTACTTCTTATGTGATTTAAGGATAAAAGACATATGAATGAAAACCACAACAATAATAAAAAGAACAAATAAATTATTTTATTATAATACCAAAAATCATAATGAAATTATAATGGAACCAACCCTTGAAGCTTAACACTTCATGGAATCAAAAGAGGATGTGGAGAGAGAATGAAATAAGTTCTCCCTAAGTGTTCCTAAACTCCGAAGTCTCAAGTTTATTTTTCTACTTTCCCTTGGTCTCTTTATATAGGACTTGGACGAAATTTTTCTGTTGCTAAAATCTCTCAAATATCTTTAAAATAATCATAAATACCATTTATCTTTATAGTTGTTATGAATATTTAAAAACATTTGGAGAGATATAGTCAATTTTAAAATTATTTGACAAATATATTTAGTTGATAATATCAATATTTGATATAATTAAATAAATTAATTACTTAAAGATATATGATAAATTATCACCAACTAATATTTATATTAATTTTCTAAATCAGTTTTTTGCAATCTCTTCCCGTTATCTTCTAAACAATCCAATATCTTCAAGATATATTTGTTTCTTGTGAAGTTCTAAAAATATTTAAGAAGATCTTGTCATATTTAAAAAGATTTGATAGTTATTATCTTTTGATATTTTATAATATAATTAAATAAGATAATTATTTAAAAATATCAAATAAAACATCTAAAGATAAATTTTCCCCAAATTATCTTTTACAATAAATATTTATGATTTATCACAGCCCTCTTTCTAGAAAAAGATAGAGCAAACTGCAAGATCCAATTTTTAGTGTATGTTTCCTCTTCTTGGTTTAACTAAACTTCTTCACTTTTTGAGGCTTTTCTTGTCTTCTTGATGTAATACTTGTCTTGGATTTCTATGATTTTGATATTTTTCTATTCTCAAATTTATCTTTTATATGGTGTCATGAAACTTTAATCAATTTATTTCCAAACCTCTATGAGCTCAACTTAGCTATAGTTGCATTAACATTCCTCAAAATATTCAAAGAACATATATGCAACTAAAAATTAATTTTTAACATGTTTTTGGATTTCATGCTCAATAAACTCAATTATAAGAAATTCCAATTAAATTAATCTTTTAGGAACAAACTTCAATTAAAAGTCCATAATTAAACATTAAATGAGGGCAAAAATATGCACTCATCAATAGGTTAACTTTTTTTGTCCCTTAACATTAGTGAAAACTAGAATTAGTCATTCTTTGAAATTTTTGTCCAATTTAGTTCATCAACTTTAGTAATATGTGGATTTAGTATTTTTAACAAAATCTTTTTAAGTTTATTTGACGCTTCAAACACTTTTCATGATAACATTTGAGTTGTTTGCACTGTTTGATATCACTTCAATGTTAGTAGAGAAACACATTTGAAATGTCAAATAAACTTTAAAAAAATTGGTTACAAGGACTAAATTTATACATTTCTAAAGATGGGGGACAAAATTAGTTCAAAATTTTGATAATAGACTAATTCCAATTTTTCCTGAAAGCTAAAGAAAAAAAAAACATATTTAACCCTATTTAAATCCACTTTTAGTACATTAATTGTTTAAGAATAAATACTATAATATGAAAAGTAATTGACATAATAAAAAAATATTTTCGTGCTAAATGAGAAATTAAGAATAAGCATCAAATTATACTAAAATTCAGGGACGATGAGGAGTGCTTTAGCTTTTAGCAATATCTTTAAGAATTTGTAAAAATTATTATGTATCTTAAAAAAAATATTTAGCTTTAAAAATTAACTTTTATTTCAAACTAAAGTAGTTTAAAAGTATCTAGTGTGAACATTTATTTATATGGAAATACACGGTTAAAAGTAAGGGTTGTAGTTATGATACTAAAAAAGAAATACAATTTAGCAACTGCAATTAGCAACCAAAAAAATTTGGTCGTAAATTGTGACTTAAATAGTTACTGAATAGTGGTAGTCACAAACTGAGATAGTAACAAATTTTATTTGTATAATTTAAGTATACCAAAGATGAATAGATGATCACATATTGTGGTTCACTCTTGATGTATCTTATTCAAACAACAAACACAAGAAAAATAATACGTCTCATTCATAAACATTATAACAAATTTATCCATAAACTAACAATGTACACGTTATAACAAATTATGAAAAATAATTTTTCAAAACTGTCTGAATGGGAAATTCAAGATTTCATACAAACAGTTAATGTTTAATCATTTGTGCTTAATCTCAAATCGGAGCCAACGTTCGCTCAAATTTTAGCTAAAATTATAATAAATTGTAATAAAAATGTACTTACTAATAATTTATAAAGTAATCAAACATCTAATAAATCTAAATTATATAAACATACATCATCTAATAAATCTAAAATTAAAAGTAAATTAATAAAAACAAAAAAATAAATTTAATCAACACCTAATAAATCATAATATAATTAAAATTGCACCTTCTAATTTAATAGTATAAAATACTAACATAAAACTAAATTTAATACTATAAATATTCTTAAAAATTGAGAAAGCACAAAATGCCAAAAAGCTACTAAAAAAAAGTTTCTCAAAAAAACTTTAAAAGAAATTCCTCAAAGTTGCTAAAAAAATTGTTCTAAGTCAATACCATCACATACAATCAACAAGGGAGAAAAGACAATACAATGGTAACAACAAAGTCATTGGAAACCTCGCATGAAGACAAAACAAGGGTAAACCACCACATGCAATCAACAAGAGCGATAACCAATGCCATCAAATGCTATGAACAAGGGAGAAACGAAAATACAATGGTGAAGAAAATTAATCTTAATGCGAAAACAAATTGGACATAATGAATCCTTGAGTGAAAATGACCACTTAAAGCGTCAATAAGTGTAAAATGGAGTGGAAACAACCCTAAACCCCATAGGTGTTCTTGTTGGGAGCCTCACACTCACTGATACAATGGTGAAAGGAGTGTGCATCTATTTTTTATGATATAGTACAAAATTTTCATTAGACTCTCGTTCAATCTAGGTAAATTTCAAAATTCAACAAATGTAAAATTACGTCACTCATAGGGTGATATGGCATAATTTTACGTCTATTTATCCTTGGTCCAACATAATTTTACATTTTTTAGCCTTGGTTTGACGTGAATTTTGAAATTTATGTGGGTTGAGTCAAGGTCCGACATAAATTTTAATGAATTATTTATAGAAATGCAGGTAGACATTTTTTTTCGTGTTTTTTTTTTTGTCTAATGTGAAATTTGTGATGTGGAATGATCTTTTTGTGTTAGTGACTGTTAGTTAACCTTTTGCAAACAAATAATTAAGTACCCAAATTATTGAAACATCATTGAACAATATTCTAAACTTTAAAAGGATTTGAAAACCTAATAAATAATTATAATAAAAATAATTATGAAAAAGTGTTAGCAATGATAAAGTATTGTTGTTTGTGGGTTGCGTCAACTAAACTCCAATCTCTAACCCGTCTAAAATTAATTGATCCCACGTGAATCAAGTTTAATTTGACTAACATTTCAAAAAAAATAATGTTTTTTCCAACTTATCTTGCTTAAACTTGTGGTCATCCTGACTCATAAATTTAAATTCATTTTAACACCTCTAGGCATAGATATAATGTCGGTGAGAATTTTATTTTTCTTAAATTCAGAACTAATAAATTAGAGACTAAAACAATTAAAAAAACTTAAGGAACTAATCATAAAACTTGAACAAATTTATATAATACATGATGAGAGAGAAAATGTCATATATGATCATTATTCATTTCACACTTTTTTTTTTAAGTATGGTTATTCTAGTTAATTGTATCAAAATTCTAAATGGCATTTGTTTTCTATTCTTGCGTTCATAAAAAAGAGTTTGGGTTTTTCTTTGTTAGCTGTTTATTAAATTTTTCTTTTGTGCAATTTAGAAGTTAAGGTGCATATCTTAGTAAAGAGTTCCATAGAGAAGTTAAAAGATGGAAAAGACAATAGTAAATAAAAAGAAATTAAAGAATATATATTATAAGCAAAGTAATTTTACAAATTGAAGAGAAGTTATTATTGGTATGTTTTTAAATGAAAGATGATGTGATATTAATTAATATATAAAAGAACAATTTGAGAAGATAAAGGCAATAAAATACTGTAATTGACACGTGAGTTGATTAGGCAAAATACATGAAAACGATAACCACGCATAAAAATCAGTACAAAATTATAATAGATTAGTGGGTAATGGAAGATAATTTTATATTACTCTATAGAGTTAAATAGGTTTGGTACCTTTACAATTTTCTAGTAATAAAATTAGAAGAAAAAGTTTCAGTTTTTCTCATACGCTCAACTTTTTCATATTTAAGTTTATAATTTTATTACTTTTCGATAGAATACATTGGCATATACTCTTTTTAGCAAAATATTTGTTATTATAAAAATTAATTAAAAAATAATTATGAAAATTAAATTAAATTAAAATATTTCTTAAATGTAAAACCTTCTTTTTCTCCCTAAACATTTAAAGGGGCCTAACCCCATCTGTTGGGCCTAAGTATTGGTCCATAGGGTGTCCAAAGCCCCTAAGACAGCCTAACCCCTTTCATTTCTGCCGTTCTTGCAAAACAGTAATTTATCTACTCTCCTTTTCCTTTCGCAGAGCTCTGCTAGGGTTTGAAGTTCAATCAGATTCAAGTTTAGCTCGACCTCGTTTCTACTCACGTAAGTGGTTGTTCAACTCGTACTCTTCTTCGCTAGTTTGGTTCTTCGTAATTCCTTGTAGTAATCTCGTACCCCTTTTGTGTTAGGGTTTTCAGCTCTTAAATCTGCTTCGGGAACTTTCGTGCTCATCCGCTTAAGTGTCGAGGTCGTTTGGGTAGCCTTTTCCAAATAAGGGCAGCTAGAACCCTCATGTTTGTTTGGTGTGAGGTCTAATATTTTGTATTGTTTCGTGATTGATTGAAGTTGTATGCTGCTGTGAATGTATGAGATGGTTGGTATCTTTGCTGGGCATGAAAATATGTTTGTGGCAGGGAGAAATAGTGGCGAGGTCTGACACTCTCGCCCAAGCGAGCCTGTCTCACCGAGGCGAGACTTGCATGAACAGGTCAGGGCTGTACTCGAGCTCTCGCTTAGGCGAAAGCTCTTGTTTTGAGTGAGGCACCATCTCGCTCAGGCGAGAGACGCTCGCCCAAGCGAGCACGCGTGAGAGCCTTGGCATGTTGCTCCTGTTTTAGCCCAGGTGAGGAACCTCACCTTTGGGCGAGGGGTTGTCTCGCTCAGGCGAGAAGGGCTCGCCTAAGCGAGCCATGCGAAAGCCTCCCATCGCCTTGTCGCGATCTCGCCTAAGCGAGAGTCCACCGCCTAAGCGACGGTACCCCTCTCGCTTGAGCGAGGGCTCCTAACTTGAGCGAGATCCGCTGCGAGTTGCACTGTTTTCTTTGTTTGATTAAATGAAATTTTTGATTTATGATGTACTCTTTATAATGCATGAGGCCTGCGAAATGAAATGCATGGTATAGACTGTGGTTACGAATTCGACTGATGGGATTGTATGATCTTGACATGTGAAAACAAATGAGATGGTTGGTATTAATGTGGCATGGTAATGAGATGAGTTGGAATTCTATATTCATGGATGGAGTATGATGAATTGGTATGGGTTGATCTAGAACATGGAAGGGATTGATTATAAAGGTTGATATGGTGGATATATATATATATATATATATATATATATATATATATATATATATATATATGCATGATAGATCTTTCTTGATTTATTAAACATGCTTGGTCCATGTCAGTGCGTAATTCCTTGGAAATCTTTAGGTGAGACTTCCAGGGTCGTGCTTCAGTGGTCGGGACGTAATTCCATGGCCCCTGTTAGTGGGTGTCCATGGTGGTGCCCCATCTATATAACTTGGTAAGGATTCAAGGTAAGGATTGCATCCTGACACTCTAAGCAGTCAGTTAGTCTCACTTAGAGCGGACTGACTCTTGTGGTGAGAGTAGTAGGAGGCCTGAAACCCATTAAGGGCTAACCTTGTGTGTGAGGGAATTAATTCATTGTAACACTTGTAACACATAGCTCGGGGGTGAGCAGAGGTATCCACCACAAGTGCAAGCATCTGCTAAATCCGACCAGGTTATATGTATCCGGATGAGTTGAATCGAGTCTTGGTGTATTGATTGAAAGTTCATAACATGCTTGGATGATATATGTATATTGGAATGTGAAGCATATTTGATTGCATGATAAAAATCTTTATGGCTCTAGATTACCCTTTGTTTGTTTCATTGCTTTGAATGTTGTTCTTCTACCTTTGCGATGATCATCAATTTATTGATGGGAGCAGATGCGAGAGGTACTCGTGGTCAATAGAGGAGAGATGTTTTCGCTGCATAGTCTACCCGGACTGGAGTTCTTTTATTTGGGCTTTCCTTTAGGGCCACGACCCATGTTCTATTTTAGTTTTTTGGTGTATCATCAACTACTATCGTTTACCTTTGTACCTGTTTGGCATCATGGTGTGCCTTTTATGATTGAACTTCCTTGGATACTTGTAAGGAGTAGGGTTTAAACTCCGGGGCCACTTTTCTTTTATTAATCAGTGTGATGTTGATGTTTCCTTTAATTATATTTATTAATTAAATGGGGTGTTACATTAAATACTGAGTATAACTGGAAAAAAATTAAAAAAGTTCTGATTTCAATAGAGCTAACTTGAAATTAAAAAAAAATTAATCGTGTTATATATTTTCACACATTATTTTATTTATACAATTTCACTAAACATATATAGTACGCTAATTAAATCATGGATATAAATGATGTAAATTTTTTGAAAGGGTGCATTTTATTCTTTTGCAATTTATCCAGATGCATAAAATTTTAAAAGCTCACTGAAAGTAATTTTATTCTTAAAAACACAACTTTATATAAAGAAAATTTATTAATTGGCATTATTATTACTTTCCTTACAAGGTTTTGTTCCTTTGTCGCTGGTAGTACAAGTTGTAAGTGGAGTGGAATGGAGGATCTGATTCTCTTCCAACATCACCATCCTCAAGCCCATGACCATGACGTCGTTTTATGATGTTAACATCATCATCTCTGTTTCGATAACGTCATTAGGAATTTTTGAAAGATAATTACTCCATCCAGTTGTTGAAATATTACCACCCTGGACTGGTCATAGATATTAAAAAGGAACTGTTTCTACAGGAGGGGCAGCTTTTGGGGGCACAATTTCTTATATATATTACAAAAGCAATGCTTTGAGAAACAGATGAAAGTAGAATTAGAAGGGATGCATCTGGTGAACACGCGCAGATCAATATATTTTTGCCGGATACGTACATATTGGTGAGTTTTTTTTTTTTTTTTTCTTTTTTTCAGAAG
>Ga0209589_1006759_pt1 | contig 18817 bp, 8 predicted proteins | sample CowpeawhiteBW_FD_187525 | JGI IMG/M metagenome (GOLD analysis project Ga0209589, IMG submission 187525) | Root nodule microbial communities of legume samples collected from California USA - Cow pea white BW (SPAdes) (version 2) | ecosystem: Host-associated > Plants > Roots > Nodule | place: USA...
AAAAATAAAATAAAATATAAAAAACATAAAACATAAAAAAATAAAAAATAAATAAAATAATAAAAAATATATATATATATATATATATATCTTTTTTTTCAAAAAAAATAATTTTTTAATTTAATTCATTTCAAATATTATTTATGTTTATATATTATATAAAAATAAATTAAATATATATATATATATTAGTATTTTATTTTATTCTTAAAATATATATTAAATAAATTAAAGAATTAAAATAAAATTAAAAAATAAAAAGATTAACAGTAAGAAAAAGAAAATGAATTAGAATGTGAAATAATAAAATTAAAGAAAAGAAAAAAAATGTGTTTATATATTTCGAATATTGATCGGTACAAAAAATAAGTTTTGAATGTTGAACCGTAAAACAAAATTAAATATCTGGATGGCAACATTTGTAGATAAAAAAATTATGACAATGAAAATTGACATTCGTAACGGATAAAAATGAAAAAAAATTAAAGTATTAAATATCGATATCCGTAAAATAATACAATGTATCAGATGTTGATATCTGTTAAAAAAATTAGGGGTGGATCGTGAGAGGGTGAAAAAGTAATTACTTTAAATGAGGGGCTAAGTGAGAATTTTAAAAAAATTTAGGAGTACAAAAGAAGTGTTTGAAATTACAGGGAGAAGGTCCCTAAAATGTAAGAATGACAATTCGGGATAGACCATAGAAACTGGTCTATAAACCTGTATATTTTTTATGTTTTTAAATATAAAATATCTTTTTATATATTTATGCATTTATACGTTTTTAGATCCATGTTTATTAATATCACATGTTACTATTATACATAGTTATAATCCTAACAAAACCACCGTCACGAAGAACACACAAACTTAAGAATACGGATGAATGAAGAGAGCTTATAAAAAAAAAACAAAAAACGAACGAAGAGAGAGACAAGAGTCAAGAAATCGAAAATCGCCATCATGCACAATAGTCGTGTCATAGAAAGTTGAGAGAGAAAGAAAACATTACATAAAAACCGAGCACCGTATTAAGAAAAACAAAAGTACTGAAAGTATAAAATACCAAACCAATAGATTAAATGACAAAAAGACCTGATATTAGACACATGTCAACTAAATAAATAGGAGTATAAACTTAATATCAATTCATGAAATGACAGAGAAACCCTTAAAATAGAACCGGTGTCAACTAACTAAAGTGGAAAGTGGAATATAAATGTAAATTACTTCATATTTGTTTAACACGATCAATATATAATTTGTGTACACATGAATTATGCCAAGTGATTTTTTTTTTCTTTTTCAGTCTGTATAAATTGTAGATAGGTGACAAATTGGATTTAACTTGACAGGTTGGCCTGCTAAAATAATGGAATGGATTATGATATTGAGTCCATTAATCTACATAAACCCAATTCGTATAAGAAAATTTGTATTTGACGTATATTGATTATTTTTCTTCTACATTTCTATATAAATGTTCAAAATTATTATATGATAAAAAAAGACAAGTATAAAGTATCATGTATTATATATTTTGAAAAATATAATGTATATGTCAAAGTATATATATACAGGTATGATGCAAATATTGAAATTATCATTTTATTATTCAATTTTCTAAAATTTTTACTTAATTTTGTAAATTTTTTAAAATTTTTTAATTTATGAAACATTAAAAACGTCATTACAAAAATAAAAAAAATAAAAAATTAACCTACAGACCCACACTTATACTTAATAAACCAAACTTTTCGATCTATAATAAAAATACAGAAGGGATCAACTCGATATATATTTTACAAGCCAAATAAGGATGAGACCTAATAAAACTGGACCAACCCTTACTATCAAAACCTAGGAAATTGTTTACTTTGAATTAGGTTGCCTTTTTTTTTATCACCGTACTCGGGTAAGGTAAAATATTATATCTTTTAAGTTTTGGTTGTATATCATTTTACATTTTACATAAAAGAGTTTTTAAATTTAAATATAGATGAAGATAAATGAATAATTTATAACACTATATAAATGGAATTTTTTTTTTCCATATTTTAAAATATCAAATTTATTTTTTAAATATAATAATTTTTAAATTTTTTAAAATTGACCGTTACTTTTACAAATTTTTTATAAAATTGATTATCTGTTTTTTTTCTTATTCTTTATTTATCAATGGTCATTCTTTCATTTATTATGATATATTTCACTTTATTTTTAATAAATATAATTTTATTTTATATATTAACTTAATAATATTACAATATTATCATCTACTAATATAATATCACACATATTTAAAAAATACATACACACAGAAACGATAGCCTGTGTGTATGCTAGTATAATAAATAATGATTTTTTAATTTAATATTGGATAATGATACTTTAACCTATATTTTTTGACTTACTTTTAATCTACCACTTCAGTCATCATTAAATTACTATATCACATCATTTTAAAAAATCAAAATAAATGATCTAATAATAATTAAAAAAATAAATTAAAAGTTCATAAAAAAAACATTAAACTATCTTTATCCTTTGATGTTAAACGGCAATTACGATTATAGATAAAAGTGAAATCGAATTTGAAATTAGTTTAGGTGAGGAATAGTGAGGTGGCAGATGGAAAGGAGAGAGAAGGGTGAGTGAGAAAGAGAAAGGGAAAGAGACAGAGAAAGAGACGTTGATCGCATCGATTAAAGAGTGATCGGGTCATTGCATTGAGAAACAGAGTGAATCAATTGGCAGTTGAAACGGTGGAGGGTGATGATGGCTGATTTTTTGTCATATGAATAAGCTTTAAAAATTTTACTGTGACAAGCTTTTTTCTTTTTTATGTATTTAATTGAAATAAGCTGAAAAAGCTTACAGGAAGGTCATATGTCCAATGTAGTTCTTTGAAAGGTTCCCTATAATATTAGGACCACTCTGTTCATATACATTGGTAACATAAATAAGGGTATGTCAGGGCACATTTTTCCATAGTACACTTTATGGACACGACATATTATACAATTGAATACGATACAAAAAAATATTTTAATAAAATTAGAATAATTGCATTGAATCGAAATTTAACGAAATATACCATTTGTCTAATACAAAATATATGAAAGTCGTTGATATTGAAAAAGAAAAACGATATATCTTATACGAAAAGAACTTATCATAAAAACTAATATACAAGGTAAAAAAATGAATAAGGTCAAATTTGAAATATAAAAGATAGAAAATGGAATGATAAAAATGTTTAAATTATAGATTTTGATAAATTGTTTAAAAAGTTTTATTGGTAAAATGTTTCTTAAAATTGTTCCTAGAAATTATTAAATGGTTGGATTATTTTAATTTTCTACTTCTTACAACACTAAAAGGCACAGACAAAGATCTGTTTACTTTTTGTAAATTGTAAATATCATTTGATGATTAATACAATGTTCTGTTTTTGAAGGTGATGTTTAAAACAGGGTGTGGTTAACAAAGGGTATACAATTGTAAAAGAAGATAAGAAAGGGTGAAAGAAAATCGTAGGCTGGACTGAAACCCTAACTCCACTCGACTGTGCCCAACTTGATCGCCGCGGCCACCGCTGATTCAGGTTCGAAGGTTTTCTGATGCTTTCCGTACTATCTCTTCTCTCTTCTCTCTTCTCAGTTTCATCTATTCCTTTTTTTTTTTTATTACAATTGTTTTGCCTATTTTTCCACTTCCGTCATTCACCGTTCTGTGCTCCCGTGATCTGCTGGATCGCCCTCTCCGTTTTCATGAGACCCTTCCTTTCTCATTTATTTAATTTCAATCTGTTCAAGAAATCAAGATTGTTAGATAGATAGATAGATTCGCCATCCTCGTCTATTGTTTTTATGCTTCTTCTTTAATACTTGCCTGCACCTTTCTATATAATGTATTTGATTTCTTTATTCATATATGAAACTTTTATTCTTACATCAATTCTGTAATTTTAACTTTGCATGGCTTCAATTTAGCTTCCTTCTCCTCATTTCTCCTCTTTAGATCACACCCCATGTAATGATTTTATCACTTTCTGATTCCTTTATACTTTGGCATCTGGTTGTCCAAAACAGATGTGTAGATATAGACAACTCTTGCATCTAATAAAACGAATTGTAATTTATAAAGTTGAAACACGACGTGTTTAATTAACTCATGTTACTCATTAGAGAAATTGATTGAAAACTATCAATGGAATATCTTGTAATCTGTATTCAAGAAAGTACACGTTAGAGAGATAGATTGAAATACGACATTTTAAATTTTATGTGCAGAGCCTATATTAAGGTCATTTTAACATATATGTTCGCATTTACTATTGACTCGCTCAGTTAACAGTATTTATTTGGAAAAGGGGCATAGCAGTAACCGTGTATGGTTAGTTGACGTAAATTAAGATGTTTTCTGCTTGTTCCAGTCTTCTACAACGGTGTATGAATTCAAGGGCGAAAGTGAGCCAGTGATACAAGTGAGCGAGTGAAAGTGGCTGCGGCGGCGTGGTGTTCTGGATCGGTGGATCAGAAGGGAAGGGAAAGGAAAGGATGGGTCGGAATTACAGGGGGAGGGAGGAGGTAGACAAGCACGCGGGGCTCCTCAAATTGGCCCAAATCCTCACATACCTCGTTGTCTTTGCGGGGGGAGTCGTCATAGGTCTCACCATCAGTTCTCACATCCACAACACCAATTTCATATCCCAGCCCTACCGCAACCCTTATCACCCTAACAGTTATATCCCTCTTCCCAACTGTTCCTCCGCCGCAGCCTCCTCCTCACCACCACCACCACCACCTTCCCCTCCTCCTCCTCCGCCTCTCGACATGGGGGACTTCCTTCATCCGCCCAACCTCACTCATACTCTGTCGGACGATGAGCTCTTCTGGAGGGCTTCCTTGATGCCGAAGAAAGAAGAGTACCCTTTCCGCAGAATCCCCAAGGTGGCCTTCATGTTTCTCACCAGGGGTCCCCTTCCCATGTTGCCCCTCTGGGAGAGATTCTTCAACGGCCACGCCCCTCTCTTCAGCATTTACGTCCACGCCCCTCCGCGATTCCATCTCAACGTCTCTGAGTCTTCCCCTTTCTACAGGCGCCAAATCCCCAGCCAGGTAAATCACAAATACTCTTCTTTTTTTTTGTTTGGTTCCATGATGTGCTCAGACATGATACTGGATTGTGATCAGGATGTTTCGTGGGGCACAGTGACGCTGGCAGAGGCTGAGAGACGGCTTTTGGCAAATGCTCTGTTGGACTTCTCCAATGAGCGGTTTGTTCTGCTTTCCGAGAGCTGCATCCCAATCTACAACTTCCCCACTGTCTACCGATATCTCACTGACTCCGCCCACAGCTTTGTTGAATCCTACGATGATCCCACCCGCTATGGCCGCGGTCGCTACAGTCGCAGCATGCTTCCTCATATTCAACTTCGACACTGGCGTAAAGGCTCTCAGTGGTTTGAACTCAATCGTCTTCTTGCTGTGTATATAATCTCTGACACCCAATATTTTTCCCTCTTCCGAAAATACTGTAAGCCTGCTTGCTACCCAGATGAGCATTACATTCCAACCTTCTTGAACATGTTCCATGGTCCTCTTAATGCCAACCGAACCATCACATGGGTTGACTGGTCAATGTTGGGTCCTCATCCTGCAAGCTTTGGCAGAGCCAATATCACTGCCGATTTTATTCAGGCTTTAAGGAACAACGGATCCCTCTGTCGATATAATTCCGAGATGACTTCCATTTGTTACCTCTTTGCCCGCAAGTTTGATCCCAGTGCCCTCGAGCCCTTGCTAAACCTTTCTTCTCAGGTTATGAACTTTTGAACTATTTCTTTTAGTGTACACACAAGAGATGACGAGATATTTAACTTATTTCTCCATCTCTAGATTTTGGTAGAGAATTTAACAATGTTATTACAAAATCATTTTTTCTCTGTAATAGTTGTACAGGTGTTGTTAGATAACTTTGTGTTCTCTGATAGAGAATACCAAATTCTTGCAGAAAATGCATTTCGTTCCTTCGAAGAAGGAACCCATCAATATAGAAATTTTATGTACTGATTTATTTTATGTTGGACCTTCCATCTTGAAAGTAATGGAAGTATGTAAGTGCTTCCTAGAGGTTTGAAGTATTGAAGAATCCTTCCTTAAAACAAAGAATTGAGAATCCTTTAATTTAGTTCCTCGGTGTTAATAACATATATCAGCGTGAAAAGCAAATTGATAAAATATTCACTGTATTAAGGATTACTTGTACATTTTCAGGTGAGAGTAATACTTGAGAGACTAAAAAGATGGTTTGTCAAGTAGATTGGGGTGCCAACTTGTAAGGTTGAACAGTAATGAGATTGGGTAGCAGTTGTTAAGACTATTTTATGGCAAGAATGTTTAATTTGTTTTGACTTTATAATGTTGGGAGACATTTATCAGAAATATGAGATTTTTAAACCAGATATCAACTTTCTATGTTATTTTCATAAAGAAAGTCTGCGTATTGAGCAAAAATTGTATGAATTCTTATTAAGGAGTCATGTGTGGTTAATCAGAATAAGATGAAAAGTAAGAATTGTTCATCAAGTCACTCTCATAGTTGCTTTGATAGCTAGCTGAGTATGTGGGACCTGAGCAATGATAGGACGCTACGCTCAGCAATGACTAGCTTTGATCAACAAAATGAATATGGAGCAATTTGTATTGAATTCTGGATTCCTACAGCCACACCTTTCATAAGTTCTAACTATCGCTTTGGAGATTGTACAAAATATAAACCATATATTTTGGAAGCATCAGAAGTCATGATATAATTTGGGGGTCCTTTATCTATTAATGACTGGAAGGGAAGAAAAATAACATGTGCAAGGGCGGCAATGAATGCTTAAGGAATTTATTGACAGTGGTAAGGTGTTCCAACAGTGGGTCCAAGACAAAAACTGAAGGAGGAATGAGAGAGAGGTGCAAGATTGGTGTAGGAAGAAGATTAAATGAAGAAAATAAAGACAAATAGGTCATTTCACTCCGGGGGAGTGCAGGTTGAATTGTACGGAGATCAAACAAATCTTAGGAAAGAGACACGAGGGAAAATGACAACATTGACAGGCATATTTATTAAATAGGGAGATCAAACATTTATTGAACTTTTTAATTCATGTTTTGAAAATTTTTAGATTTTTCCTTTAATCTCAACTTATATTTAATCATAACTATGTTTTGTATATGGGTAACACATCTTATCAAGACTAGGTATCATTTGATATAAAATTTAACATGTAATACATATAACACATAAATAAAATGATTTTGACATTTTTTTCCATCATATATAACAATTACTACTTTAGTTCTTTTATTTCTAGATCAAGACTCCACTTAAAGGAAACTTAACTTATTCAACAAAAAATTGTGAACTTCATATAGTTTTTTAAGAAATCTTCCATTGTGGCATAATTTCTTTACGAAATTAGAGGAGTGAAAAAATCGACAAATGTCAAATGAACTTGGATATAATTAAAAGGAACATAACATAACACAACTTTTACCTTGAGTTGAAAATTTTTCAGACCCATCTTCTTTTTGGATTAAACTTTACCTGAAAATCAATTTGAACTCAAATAAATCCTATAGACACATTTAAAGTGGCACTGAAAAAGAATTCATGGAAACGGCATTAGCAAATGGTTGTTTTCCAACTGTCATTTCCCGCCACCACGAGAGACAATATAACAGAAAAAAGCATGAGAAGTGGGAGTGAGTGATTTTCACACTCTCAGAAACTCAATCGTTGAAATGAAAAACGCTAATGGCAGGGAAAGAAAACGAAAACCTCTTTCCGATCTCAATGTTTCCAACCTCCTTCCATCATCTTCTTCCTCCTCCACAATCGATTCCAGACGCGGTACTTTCATTTTTATGCAATCACATATTACGATATATATTACCTTTGCATCTAAATTTCATATTGAACTTTTCTTACTCTGTATAATCAATCGTTTATGCTCTGGTAACCCGTGTTCCAATTTTGCATCAATTTTTGTCACGTCAAGCCAATAATTATAGCTTAATACCACTGTGTTAACGATATCTGTTTCTTACTTTTCGACGACGCGGTGATTTCGAGCTTTGACTTCAGGTACTGTTGGCCTTGATGTTTCTGAGCCAATTTCAGCATTCTGCACCCGAATACATACTTTGAATGAAAAGAAAAGGAATGCAAAAAAGGAAATAGCCAATTCAAAAATCTCTAAGATTCGGTAACTAGTAATAACTATTCTCTGTTTTCAGTCATATTAGGTTCAATTTTACAATACGTAAGGGAACCAAGTACAATTATTACTCTCTCGTCTTTTTTCCTTTAATTACTCGTTTGTCATCCAAGTTTCTTTGCTGGCTAGCAGGGACAAAAGTGATGGAGTTGAACTTGAAGGTTTGGGTCTACGTAAGGCTAGGATTTTAACAGTTTCTTGCAAGAAGGTATAGATTTTTAATATACACTCTGTTTATGATGGTTCTGCAGATTTGTAAGGCATAATTGAGTGTGGTGTAATTAATTATCACTGGAGTAGTTTACATGAATGGTGAATTTTATATGGTTCTTAATGGATAATTTGCTCAAGTGTTTGATGATATCTGCTGAGTTTCCAGAAGAAGAGTGCTGTGTCGTATGAAGAAGACGTGTCCAAAGATGCCCAACTTCAAGATTATATTGAAAAACAAAATGCCTACTTTAAAGAGGTTGATGAATTTGAACTACCAGAAGAGGAGGTTGAATCTGTTCATGAACTGGATTAAGAGGAACGTAGAGCAGCAGTGGGACTGGCAGCTTGAGTCTCCTAATCCTTGTTTTGGTTCTAATGAAAATGTGATGTAACCAGGTTAATGTATAAATGTGAGACAGTAAGTTCAGGACAATCTTCCCAATTTTCTAATCTAGAAATCAAAGAAAAGGTGTTTGACCCTGACCAGTTATAATTAACACTTTAATTGGCCTTGGATTTTTTTTTTTTTCACTTTTGATAATTTCTCCTGGGAGATTTTTGAGTATTCTAACGATTCAAGAAATTGTGATTGGATATGACTTGCCTTTTTTGACATAGATGATTCTTCTGAGCTATAATATATACATATAGATCTTCTGGAATTTTAACTTGACAACTGTTTAATTTCATCTAGTTGCATTCCTGGATCAGTTATAGGATCCAAATACTGTATTTCAGTGCAAAAAAATTTATGGATTGGCATCGATGATATTATTTTTACGTCACTTCTTCATGATCGTGTAGACTGCAGGTTCTGCTGATCGAATATGTTGTCAGGGAAGATAGGAAGCTTAAAAGAGTCATATAAAATGAGGTAGTTTATTATTGTATTAAGTAACGCCAAATTAAGCAAAGTAGAAGACTAAAGTGACCACAAATTAATGTATATACTAACGTTTAGAAAGCAGTCATGGAAATGCAATCTGAGTAAGGAAGCTCCTATGCGAGTTTCATCTTTAATGCCTTTTGTGACTCCTTTTTTCACTATAGGCAAAGCTACTGGAGTAGAAGTCTGGGGATAGTTGGCAATACAAGTGTCTGTATACTTTTTGCTTTTTTTCTTTTTCATGATTACCCTGACTCTGGATATGTAACAAAAAATTTGTGAGTATAAGGCTAATTATTATTTAGTTTCACCGTTTGTTTTAATTCTAAGAAATTTGATAAATTAAATGCACAATTATTGTCTTGATCAAATTTTGTATCAATTTGATTGTATCAAATTTTGACTTGGTTGTACCAGTGCAGTGCCTGTGCTGTGATTGTATCAATTTTGACTTGGTTGCTCATATAGGGGCCCCGATCCATGTTATTTTTCGATACGAAGGGTCCCGAAAACCTAGAAAGGGATCTAGTGGATCAGAAGACTGTTATAGATCAGCCCAGAACTCACATTTGCTTTTGGACCTGTTTATAAATCTAACCAATGTCAAGTAGTTACTACTGGGCCAGCTATTGGCACTCCCCTGATTGTTTTTCAAACCCACAAGATCTTGGTGTTAGTTTGTATGTAATAAAAAAGCCCCTAAAAAAAGGAAAGTTTCTTTTGTCTACTGGAGAGACACTTACAAAATGGAAAATATTTCCATTTTTGCAGGAGAGTAAAATAAACAATTTCTCGTCAAAACATAATTTTAAAAGAAATTATATATATTAATGCTAGATGTCAGATTCTTAGAGATAAGAAATGTCATTATAACGTTATTCCTATTTTTATCTGATCAGTTAGTCTTGTTACTTGCAGAGAATAAAATTATCCACGAATAAAAAATCATACTAAAATTAGTTAAAATTTTAGATTTAAATATTATTTTGGTTTATATTTTGGTCGATTTTATTTAATTTGGCTACTTTTTCTTTTATGTACTAAATTATATTTAATTTCATTGTTTCCATGTACAAGTAAATACTGTTCACAAAACATAGCATTATTTATATTTTAATTGATTGTGTTTTATAAATTTATTCGATCTAATCTCGTCTTCCATTTCATTTTTTTTTCAATTTTTATTGAATAAAAAATACATTCTATCTATATATAATTTTCACTTTTTTATTTTTCTGTTATTTCATTTACTTTACTTATTTTTTGTTTCATCTAAATACATCTTCAATAATAATATACGCATACGGTGTTTTGTATTTTTCTAATTATATCTCAACTTTTTTTCTTTGTCACTATAATATCCAACTTATATTACTTTAGATAATTAAAAAATTTATTTTAAGTCTAATTCAATCTCATTTATTTTATTTTAGGTTTATACCAATTTATTTATATATATATTACAAATTGAGTTTATCTCTAGTCACGATGAAACATTCAAAAAAATTTTTCACGCCATGACAAATACATTTCAAGCGTGAGAATAAACATTAATAGGTAGTACGATAGCGGGTAAAATAATAAACATAACAAATAACAAACTTTGTTAAATTGTTAAGATGTGTTTTAACTAATGACTCTGATATGATGTTAGTAACTAAATTTTACGTCCAACTCAATTTTATACAACCAGTTTTCAGGATAAGATTTACACTCGATTACATATTAAAACATGTGGCATCTTTTAACGCACGGAAATTTCCAACTGTGTCCCCGAATTTTGTGATTGGTATCTCAGAGTTACAGAATTGGGATCTGAATGTGGAAGGGTGGAAGGTTATGAGTGAGAGACAGTGATTCCTTCCGTGCTATGCTATTCTGCTGTCTACTTCACTTTTGTAATTTCTATTCTTTTGTGACTTGACATCCAACGATCCATGTTAAAGATGCTGTATGCATATGCTGTCTTTGATGTCTCCCATGATTGTTAGTAGTCATGAGTTAATGAATCTTATGCCGTTTCTCTGTTACTCCTTCATTTCTTGCCAATTGCAAAGGAGCCACCATTTCACACGCATCCTAAATCATTGGTATAACAATTACGTATACTTTTTCTGATTTTGACTTTCGATTACTACCTCTATTATTCATATCACCACTAAGGGGGACAACAAAAACTATCATGGTGTTCATCAATCTTTAATGAAGACACATTTTACTCATTCTTTTTATTATTATATATGTATATGATGTGAAAGTTGACGGTAGTACTCGATCATATAACAAATTTTCAAAACTCTTAACTTTGTTGTAATTAAGTGATAAGAATCTTAGATAGGCATTGTCCTAACAAGACGGGTATTGATTAAGGTGTAATGAAAGTTGAAAGATGTGAGGCTAAGAAAGAAGGAAAGTACGTAGAAAGCAGTGATGTGTATGGTTTATTTGAGGAATGAATGGGTGTGTTGAATTTGGAGGGAAAGCATTATCTTGTACTGTTGTTGTGTGAGCCATAGAAGTAGTCTTTTTCTGTCTCTATCTTCCTCACCATTGCCACCAGGGCAAACATCTTTCACCAGGTTTGGCCTTGGGTAGGGTTTATGTCATTCACCTATTTGCCCTCCTTGCTATGCAACACCTAATTATTTAGGACAATAAAATTAGAATTCTTATTTTTTTTTTGACTCCTTTTTTATTCTATGTGATTTAACGATAATCATCGATTAATATTTCACTATTTTTTAAGAATCAATGATTCATACTAAATCACGTCATAAAATAAAATTAAAAATTAAAAAAATAAGTGTTAAAAGTATAATTTTTTAATTATTTAATTATGCTCTACTCTCGTAGCTAAAAGTTTTCACAGATTCTTGCAGTGCTTGTTTCTTGGCATCACCACACATATATACAGGATATATACCCTTCCTTCAACTATTGATAAAAAATTGTAAACTGGTATTGGAAAAAGGTAAATTTTAATATCGATTATGAAGTGTGACATAAAATATGTTACTTTAATATCGGCTAGAGCACTAAGAAATGTAATGTATGGCAGTTTTTTTTCTTCTTCTTTAAATATGATATTATTTTTCTAAATCTCCAAGTTTTTTTTTTTTCAAACAAATCTAAGTAATACAATGTAACTATTAAACCCTCTAAATTTGCAAGAAAAACACACAAATACAGTTTAAAACTAAAAATTATCAAATTTGTAATAAACGATGTTGCGTTTCGAGAAAATAAGAAACATATATAAAATCTATAGGGTGATGGTATTTGAAGATGATTTGAATGAGTAAAAAACTTTTAAGTTAAAATGTCCATACAAGTTGAAACAGTTTTGTTAGAATACTGAACAAAGTTTGGAGTAAGACTATTAAAAAAATACCTGAGAACAGAGGAATTTGATCTTGTAACATATCAAGGAAGTAATACTTTGGCACCAAAATTATTTTTAGATTTATCGGACACTATCATTTTTTTTAATTTACGAATACAAAAATCTAGTTTTTGTTAAGATTATTTTATTTTTATAATAGATTTTCAAATGATAGTTATTGATGTCAAATAATATTTATATATAAATAAAAGATTCTTTACAAAGATGATCACAAAAATCGAGATAAAGTAAGATTATGATAATTAAAAATGAGAAACTTGTTATATTGATAAAAAATATAGGAAGATATATAAGATTGAATCATACTATTTTTGAAGCTAAAATTTTTTACACTCATTTGATATTTATTATTTTATCTTTTTATTTGATACTTTTACAAATATAAAATTTACGTTTTTAATGATCATCCTACCCTTCAAAGTGGGGTTTTAAATGACACTTATGGTGTCAAAAAAACATTTTTTTATGAGAATTTTTGACCGTTACTAGTTTTTTCATTCTATGTTGATTGAATTAGTAATATTTATAATTCATTTATTAACAACTAACATCTAAAAACTATATATAAAAGATTTATATCAACCAGTTAATTTACAATATATAGATAAAAATAATAATAATTTTAATATTTGTGGTATAAAAGTAAGTTAGACTTAAACTAAGTTGTAATAATTTATGTATTATATAATATAAATAATATGATAATGGTTAGCCATTTAAAATGAGGAGTATAGTATCTTAAAAATGTTGTAATTGAATGCATTGACCTATATAAGCTATGAGAATGAGATTCTCAGAAAATATCTCATTGCATTCAGAACTTCATTTATGGAGCCAACAAAGTGTGGTCCATTATTACCCAACTAATACTGTATTCAACACCTTAATTTTTCAACTTATATATACTTAATTAAGTTCTGAATATTTATTAATACTTCTGTGCTTAGAAAAAAAAAATCTTTCAGACAAAATTATAGACTTTGATTTCTGTTACCCATATATTATATCTATATTATATCATTAAAAATAAATTTAAAATTTAATTAATTTTATAAAATTAATTTATAAAGTAAAATTTAAATTTTACTTATATATATTATAAAACTATTTTATTTTTAATAGACATGATATTTTTGAAAACAAATAAATGATATCGGTAACGATTTATGAGTTGGCATGATGGGAAAACTCAATGGTAACGAGAAAACGTCATTCTTTAGAATATAGGCAACTTTTGTCTCAGAAACAGGTTTATGGTTGTTGGCTACCACTACATTCCTGTACCTTCATTATAAAAATCATCGGAATAGATTTTTTCATTAAATTGTCCAAAGAAAAAGAACAAATCACCCATATATTCTTTAAACTACTATATTCTCTTTTTCTTACATATTTTTTTCAAGGAAATACTTAAATTACTGGATGTTATGTCTAAATATATTTTATCACTTTAATTATTAAATTGATTTACTTGTATAAAGATCAAGATTAGTTAAGAGGATTTTTTAATTATTTAAAATAAATGCAAGTGTGTTTGGAAAGAATACTAAACTAGTTACTAACTTATTTTATCCGCTTATAAACTATTTTATCATATTTCATAACTTCTAATCATGAATTATAAGCTATTTTTAATTATGTTGTGTTTGTTTCTATGTAGTATATTATAAGGAAAGGAGAACTTTTAATGTTTATTTATATTGATTTGTGAAAACGAATTTAAAAGAGACTTTCATCTTCGTATGCGTGAAAAATTACTAAAGAAAGCAAATTAAACATACATTATTTTACACAAAGATCTTTTATTTTTAATTAAATTCCTTCACTTTTAAGTGAATTTTAATTATGTGATGAAATGTTTTTAACTCTAATAATAATAATAATAATAAGATAAATATATTTTATTTTATATTAATTTTAATTAAAATAAAATTATAATCTAACCATTTTATCTATTAAAATATTTTTAATTTATTATATTCGTCAAATAATTTACAACCTCTTATTTTTACTTCTTTATTCTTTAAAATAAACAATATCACAGTGGTCTTCCTGTTCCTCTTAAATTCATTATTTTTCAAATCTATTCTATCTATTACAAAGCGATAACAAATAGTTTCTATGCAATAGCATGCAACTTATTTGTTTTTATTACTATCCTATATATTTAAGTATTTTTGTTATCCTTCTTTTATCTGTTAATATTTTTTTTAAATTTTAATGGGACAATTAATTATTGCACCATTTTAATTATTATTTAACTTAATTTATTTTATGTAATTCAAATTAAAAAAATAACATTATAGATTAAAGTAATTAATGTTGTACTGCATGATAGTTATATGAAAATTTCACATAGTGAAAATTCAAATTAAATACAATTATCTTTTAAATCGAAAAATAAAATTTTTAAATTTGATTAATACTCATAACATCAATTTACATAAATAAAAAATGTATATAATTCTTAAAAAATAAATAGAAGTGCTAAAATATTTAATAAAGAATTAGTTTCTTTGAAAAATTTTAAAATTATTATTAAATAATAATACTCCTTTAAAAAACATGAATTTAATTACATAATGAAACTTATATATTATAAGTTTTGTCAAACAAAACTCTTAAATAAGTAATTTTACACTTTTAAAAACCACTCAGGTGAAAGAATAATATTTTAAAAATAAAATTGACGGCTAAAATATTAATAAAATAGTCTTCTCAAAGTCAAAAATATATTTTCGACAATCATGTACATAAACTAGTCTTTTTACAGAAAAAAAAAAAAAACTAGTTTTTTTTATTTTTATAATATGTTACAATAGAATTTGAATTTAAAACTTTATGAAAACTCTACTTACTATATTTGTTTTAATGGATTTGAAACTAGTGATAATACATAAACATTACTATATATATATATATATATATATATAACTATTAAATTTTTGTTTACATTATCAATCACTTATCACTCTTAACTTTGGTGGGGAAGATGTTGACGACTACATGGGTGTGAGCCAAATGTTTATGATGTTTATGTTCATATGTAGTTTGTATTGTACAAGTTGGGTCAAAGATGTGCACGAGTTAAGATGATATAATTATAGGATAATGTCATTTTTATTTTGATTTTGCAGAGATAATGGGTCGGTGCAAATTTGTACCCTCCATGCCTCATGTGCCCACCATTATTTGAAAATTTGATTATGTGATGCACTGCAAAAGTTAGGGCATTTCCACTCTTATGTGGTTCCAGATTTTCCAATTTTTGTCAATGCTTAATTGAGTCATGGCCACAGATTTTTCTAGTTTCATTTATATTATTTTAGTTCAGCTCAACTATAACCTCATACAATAACTCTGTTGTTAAAGATCATTAACCAATTTCTTTTGATCAAATTTTAGTCATTGACAGAGATATTAGGTACTTGTAATAACTTTACACTTTAATTCTCAAAATTTGAACTTGAATTGAGTTTACATGGTCAAGTTGATTTGTATGGGTTACATAATTAATTATATTATATGACTTAGTGATAATTTTGGTTTGTTTTAAATGTGGAATAATTACACTTTGTTTTCGTGAGTATGCTTACTAATTTGATCGAAGAATAAACTTATTTTTATGTTTTAAACTTAATGAAAGAGTTATAATTGATAATTTTGGGTTTTGGATCAATATTGTGAATTTTGTCAAAACTTCATTTTTTACAAGAAAAAACTACGACAAGACAGTTATCTCTTCTCAAAGGTGAATAACATTCAACGAGAAAGAGAAAGAATATGAAACATTCACTTTTTAAGTGGAATATCTTTTTTTTCTAAAGTGATAATTAGTTATTTAGGTAACGTGTGAATAAATATACTTAAATTTAAATTGATTTATGTGATATATATATATATATATATATATATATATATATATATTTTTTCTGCAGAGAACAAACAGATAAGTTAGGCACAAGCGTCACCTTACCCATGTAGTCCGTTATCTCCTCAGTTGGTCTCTTTCCGATTGGTACATGTCGGTTTGGACCCAGGAGGAATTACCTGCATAAGGGACTCCAAAGCTCAAGTGAGTCAAAACTCTCAAAAGGTCAAATCTGTGATTAATGAATGCGTACCTTTAATAACTGGGGTCCATGTGTATTTATAGAGCATTAATTATGTCTGGTTATCCCATGGGTCGGGCCTTGGCTTGGGCTCTAGCTTGGGTTGTAAGTGGGCCTAGGCCCTAACCCAGGCCCTTAGGACCTATTGAACACGGGGGGCTTCAATTTTACTGAGTATATTGAGGTTGTCGGCCTAAACCGACTACTTTCCTTGGCGGTTTGTGTTGCTCATGTGCTGTCTTAGGCAGGTTGTTCCTCTAGACGTCTAGGTTACCAGTTTTGGCCGGTTAGGCCAGCCTAGGCCGGTTACTTGAATGCTTTAGTATGGTGATCGTTTTATCATTATTTTGTTAAGTTGGCTTGGTGTGGTACACCAGTCCCCCAGCCTTGACCGACATAGGTGTCGGTCAAGGGTAATATGTGTTGATATGCTAGCGAAACCGGCTAGGTGTGATACACCAGTCCCTTAGCCTTTAAGTGTGATGAACAATGTTAAGGCTAAAAAGTGGTAACCGTTTGAAGGTATGTGAATGGGTGTCAGGGGTCAAATCAGGAAGTTCTGGTGTCGTCGTTTTTAAGAGTCACGTCTCTTGTAATGATGGTGTCGATTGGTATGAGTTGTTGTTTTGGCAGGAAGGGGTTTTCGCCGTTTGGGATTCTGGCCTATAAATATGAATTTCAAAACAAATGAGGGTTTACTTGGTTAATTTGCGAGAGTTTGGTATTCAGAGGTCTTGTGTGCATTTTCCTGTCCGACTACTTCTCAATTTCAGCCGACATCTTTCTGGAAACACGAGAAAATGTATGTCTAGTAGTGATAGCGTGTCGTTGTCCACATCTAGTAGTGAGAGTATAGGTCGGAGGGGAGTAGAGGTAGGCAAGTTGATGAAGAGGGTACCAGTTCTGGAGGTATGGTAAGTGGGTTCCCCATGGAAACGGTGAGGGAGGTCCGAGAAGATCCCCTGAGGAATTGGCCGAGAGTGACTGGCCGGCCAAAGGCGGTTATGGGTGTGTGGCTGCCGATGTCCGCAATCAATCATCTTTATTCCGGTGGTCTTGCTTATTGAACTCCTGGTTGAACTGTACGCCTGTCATCTCAAAGGGTGTAAGCGGGGATATCGTTTCCCTGGAGAGGGTTAGCGCTATTGACCGTGTGTGTCACGGGCAGGAGGGGGCTACGGAGAATTTCTTCTACATGTACATGTGTCACTTTTCTTAGCTACATGTGCGGCTACCGTTAGATGATTTCACTATAGGTGTGTTGCGTGCGCTGAACGTGGCACCTACACAGTTGCACCCGAATAGTTGGGCTTACTTCCAAGCCTTCCGCATCTTGTGCCAATCTCTATACCTGGAGTCTTCTCCTTACGCTTTCCTGTACTTCTATGACACCAGACCCCGCTAGCCGACTACTTGGCTGTCTCTGATAAGTCGTCCTAGTATCAGCAGACTGGACGCATTTTCCCAATCTTTCAAGCACTTTAAGGATGGGTACTTCAAAGTTGTGGTGAAGGAAGAAGGCAAGCCTTATTTCTTGAACGCAGATGGGAGTACAAAATTCCCATTTAGCTGGACGGGTACCCCTTCTCGGTACAAGGATATGGGGACCGATGGTGGAGATCTTAATGAAGTTTGTTGATAAGTTGCCCACTAAGGGCTTAGTTAGAGTTTATAATTCGGGTGCATCCGATTATAGATATTGAAAGTATCTGTTTGTTACTTAAACTGTGTTAATGATTCTAAGTTGGCCAGTGGGGCAGGGTCGGCTAGTGGGGAGAAAGGACCGGAGTCTGACTTAATTGAGTTGCCGAAAATATCTGTGAGAAAGGATATCGCGATCAACTCCCAGATGCTATTATAAACTCAATTGATGGTATGGAAACAGATCATATCGTAAGGACAATGGTGGAATTTGAAATATATATATA
>Ga0209589_1006762_pt1 | contig 18813 bp, 23 predicted proteins | sample CowpeawhiteBW_FD_187525 | JGI IMG/M metagenome (GOLD analysis project Ga0209589, IMG submission 187525) | Root nodule microbial communities of legume samples collected from California USA - Cow pea white BW (SPAdes) (version 2) | ecosystem: Host-associated > Plants > Roots > Nodule | place: USA...
CTCTCAACCACTTGAGCTAGTACTTTTCCATGTCATAGCTCCCCGCATTTATTGCTTTAAATATTCTCATTATCCGTCCTAATTAAATAATTAATTAAATAACTATTTAATTTTCCCGGATCTTACAGATTTCCTAAGTAAAGGAAGTCTAAACTTAGCCTTAGAGGCAATGGTCCCTTTAAAGTGCTGAAAAGAGTAAATGATAATGCGTATAGGCTAGAGTTGCTTGAAGGCTATGATGTGCATGTCACCTTTAATGTTGCTGACTTAATACCTTTTGTAGGTGGTATAGATGATGAGCAGAGACTACAGATTTGAGGACAAATCCTTCTCAAGAAGGAGGGGATGATGAGATGCCTCGAGCCAAGGGACCTACAACAAGAGCCATGGCTAGGAGAATACAAAAAGGAATGGGCTTTAAATGCGCATGCAAGGCTCAAGATGAACTTCACATGGGCCAATCAAGATGTGAAGACCTAGCCTAGGACTCTTTGCTTGTAAATACTAGATTAGGATTTTATTTTGGGCTTTGTATTTTGGGCCCAGTAGAATAGGGTTTTCTTTGGGCCATGTATTGGGCCTTAGAGGAAATTGTGCTTTAGAAATAATTTTGGACCAAAAAGGGGAATTGGGCCAAATGGGCCAAGAGTAGTATGTCTACTCTAGAAAAGCCTAGAAGCTTCTCAAACTTGCTCTCCAAGGATGAGAGTTAGCTTCCCATGGCAAGACAAGTGTGACTTGCTTAGGTAGCAAGTGACACCTCCCACATGCTCTTTTTTGGCTCCAAAATTCAACTTTCTAGACTCCTTTTTCCCTCCACTTTTTGGAGACTCTGATGAGGCCATCGGCGCCATTGATCGGCGGAAACGTGCTCCATTCGTTGGAGAATGGCCTCCAAACGTCGATTGTTCGGTGGAATCGACGAGGAAACGCAGCGGAAGACTCTTAAGATTGGATTCGCTCTCGTTCTCACACTGAACTCACACGCACACTGTATTTGGAACCCTAGGAGGAGAAATCCTCTTCTAATGGGAAAGGGGAGCTAAGACGAACGGTGGGAGTACTCTCAACCAAACTAACATTCATTAAAAGCTGAAAATGTTTACAAACAATGGCTTGCCTCTTTATAGAAGAGAGGCAACCGGAGAATGGAAGGAAAGAAAATGATGGTTGCCGTTCTAACAAAAGGTCCTAACGGCGAAGAAGGGAAAACCTAACGAAGCTCTAGCTTTGGAACCGTTACTGGACGGAGCATAAGCAAAAAGGAGAAAACGCATGAGCAAGAAGAGTTACTCGAGGGTCACAGATGGTGAAACTCATGACGGCAACAACCCTAAGTGTCAAGAAAAGAAATGTGAGGTAGGAACTCTGCGGCGCTCACAAATTGGGCTGCAGCGCCTTATGCAAGAGTCTCGGCCCAAGCTGAAATTCAAATGAAGAAAATGCATGCTGCACGCGGAGGAAAGAATTTGATGTTGGGCCCATGTGATGCAATGCATTAATTGGTTTGGAGGCGCTGCAGGAAAAAGGGATGCTCTCCTCCATGGTGCGTATGGGCTCGGGCCCAATAAAAAGATGATGTTGAAAACAGCATGTGTTGGCTGCAGCAAGACAAAAGGGGGTGCTGGAAGCATTGGTGCGAGCAGCGTGATTTAGAGAGAAATAGGCTGCACAATGCCCAATCAGAGGATGCTACAAGGAGTAATGATGTAAAGGAGAGTTGGGCCGCAGGCCCAATGTCAATTCTTCATTAATTGGCAGCTTAGAAAATAGGCTGCATTTAGAAAAAAAACCCAATTAGAGACATTTATTTAATTAAAATAAAAGAAATTAAAATGAATAGGCCTAGGCGTTGGCCCAATGCTATAAGCCTTATTGGAATCACATCAGACTCCTTGGTCTCATTTTAGCCTATAAATGGAAGGCTTAGGAGATGAATTTTTCAGCTTGAAATTGAGTAATGAATTGCTGCCCAAATTTGTGCACAAATCTCTTTTGAGCTCACCTTAGAGTAAACTCTCCTCTAGTTTACTCTAGTCTTCTTCCTTAGGAGTCAGCCTCACCTCTCTTAAGAATCCTTTCACCTATACCAAACCAAACACCTTAAGCTCCTTCCTTCATGCTTCTGCATCGAACACCATCCATGGAGCCTCCATTCTTCATGCAAGCTTCAATAGAGACAAGAAGAAGCCATCATATATATATATATATATATATATATATATATATATATATATATATATTCAGCTTTGCTTGTCATTTTTTGACTCATTGAATCTTTTATGTACATTACTACATTATTGTTGCTTGAATCCTCCATTATCCCTTCGATTGAATCCTCACGCCACTTTATTCTCCTCTGCCGGTACACATAACACGACCAGCTTTACCTTCTAACCCACCACACTCACTTCCTAACCGAATCCCATAGCCACAGATTCCATCCATTTATCCCTGCCGTCTCCATTCCCCCAAAGGCAGCCATCCACACTTATCTTCCACCTGCAAAAAAAACACAGAAAAATACAGAAACCAACCCAACTATCATCTTTTTCGTTCATTTTCATCACTCACCAGCACCAAACCAACATGAAACACACTTTCCAGCCTCATTATCCTTTCCTTCTTCATATTCAACCTTCATCTTCATCCTTCACCTTCATCCCACACTTGCATCAAAACCAATATAAAACCAAAACAGAGAACCCAAACCCTCAATCCAACACCAAAAGCTCAAGTCTCATATGCCCCAATCAGCCACACCCAAACATAACAGAGAGATGATGCCACCGACGAGTCGGAGCTTTGAACGAAGGACGCGTGCTAACGGTAGTGGCCTTAGGTGCTCACGTGAAGGAAGTTTGAGTCACGCCTGAGAAGAGAGAGGGGGAAGGTCGAGCATCGTGGGTTCTCGACGTCGACGTCGTGTCGCCGAAGGTGTCTTCGACTAGTTACGGTGGGGTGGCAAGCTCTCGGTCTGGGTTGGCTATGGAGGTGCGACGAAGAAGCACTGCCGAGAAGGAAAGAGCGAAGTCGAACGGCGTCATCGACTTTGGCCTTGGTCGACCATGGTGGATAGTGACGAGTGACGTAGACTTGGTGGCTCTAGACATTGGAGAAGGGGCTGCCGTTGGTGAGAAGAGAGAGAGGTTTTAGCTTAATTAGAGTTAGAGAAAAATTAGGTCTGTGTGGTTTTTCTCGTGCACCCCCAATATTAATTTCCTACACACCCACGAGTTTCTTTGGGCTGGCCAACCTTTCTACTCCGCGCACCCCTACTTTCAGTCTTTGCACCCCTCCCAGTTTGTGTTTTGGATCTATTTGGGTTTACACAACGCACCTCTTTGTTTACTGCACACACTGCACATCATTTTATTTCTTACACCCCTGTCTCACTTTACACACTCCACCCGTTTACTTCGTGCACCTCCCACATGTGATAGTCCTACACCCCATATCTTTGTCTATTGTTTTTGGGCATGTTGTTATGTTTACTTTGTGCACCCCCACTAATCACTCATGTACCCCCATATTTTGTTTTTCACTTTTATCCTTCTTAAATAATTTCATCCTTTTATTTATTTAATTTTTTTTATTATTATTTTTTAAAAAATAACAAATATATTTGAAAATTATAAAAATTAAAGTATAGAAAGAATCAAAAAAGTTCTCTTTCATTTTTATTGTGTTTGTCCGGTCGCTCGCGTCGTGTGACACTTTCTTCTCAATAATTTAAAAAATACTAAAATAATTTTCTTTCCCTTTTGGTGTTTGTCCGACCGCTCGCGTCGTGTGACACATGTTTTCAAGTAATTCAAAAATACCAAAAAACATATAAAATTTAAAAATATAAAAACATCAACATTTTCAAATAAACAAGCCTTTAAAAACTATGTGATCCTTGATTCTCTACCGTGAGATACGTAGGAGCAAGGCCAGTCCTTGTCAGGTTCACCTCCAAAAAATTAATCATTTTCCAAATCGTTTCTCGTAAAGAACTACGTAACTCTGATTTCTCATTATGAATGAGAATACGTAGGACCAAGGTCAATCCTTGTCGGGCCCAAAAAATAAAAAAAAAAAAAAATTGTTTCTTTTTAATATTATAGTTTCATTGTTTTGGGGGAAAATTAACATTTTGAAAATCACATCAACTTTGCATATTTAATTAAAGATACCGCCCTCGGGCGGGCGTTGTAGGGTGTTAACACCTTCTCTACATGTAACCGACTCCCGGATCCAAAATCTAGTTTTCCGCAGACTTGTCTTATCTTTATGGTTTTCCATTGTTTTCCAGAATAACTATGGTGGCGACTCCCAAATCTTTTTTTAAAACCCGTTTTCTTTTTTGGTTCGTCGTCTTGTCATAATTCTGGTTGCAACATGTTGCAAGTTCAACCACCATGGATGGAGCTTCGTTCACGCTCCAGTAGAACAATGGATTCCCTCTACATCACGCCTGAACCACCAGGAGAACTCCATTGTTCACGCATCTGCAGAAGAACTCAACATGAAACCCTAACGCTGGAAGGCACCTACAGGTTTGCACACGAGCCTCCACTACGCGCCACCACCATTCGTGAGCAACACCGCTCACCTGCAGCAGTTCAATTGGCCACCATTGCAGCATATGTGATGCAGCAGCAATTGTCACTGGAGAGAGAATATCTGTTACGTGTCAGTTTGCCATTGCACAGTCAACGAGATAGATTGGTCAAATCTTGTCAAACATTGCAGATTATGGTCAATGCTGGTGAAATAGTCAAACTAGAAGGATAGAGTTGGAAATTAGACAGAAATTAAGTTGCTAAATAATTAATTAAAAGATTTTTAATTAATTATCTTTTATATATCTCAAATTATTACCAAAGAAAATCTTCAAAATATTATATAAACTAATAAAATATGTAATTATTTGAGAGATATTATATCAAAAGATAAAATATTTCAGCAATAGAAAAGAGAAAGTCTAAGTCCAATCAAAGCCTATATAAAAAGACCAAGGGAACCAGAAAGAACAAGCTCAGTACGTCGAAATTTAGGAACCCTTAGGGGGCCTAATTTCTTCTTTCTCTACTTTCTTTTTTTTTTTTTACTTTTGCATTCCATGGAGTGCTAAACTTATTGTGTTGATTCCATTGTAATTTCATTATGGATTATGAGGTTATAATGAAATAATTTCTTTGTTCATTTTATTATTGTTAAGGTTTTAATTCATGTATGTCTTTTATCTTTGAATCATGTAAAAAGTAATGATTTTAGATCTATATGCATGTTGATCATTTGAGTCCAAGGGTTTTTAAATTTAATTAAGAATTTACTTTGATTTTATTTAGAAACTTCATGTGATTATATGTGTTTTTACCAATAATTGAGACTTTACTTTGATTAAAGGTATTGACTATAACTAAAATTAATCGAGACTTTACTTTGATTAACTAAGCTTTTTATTTGGTGAGGAGATAAAAGAATATACATGATTAGGCATAGTAAAATTTGATTGAGACTATAAATTGGTTGAATTTATTGTGGATAATTTAAAAGTTTTCACTTTTAAATGAGATTGTACTTTGGTTAAAAGTGAGAATGCCAACAAATTAATTGAGACTTTACATTGATTAATTTGCAAATCTACAAGAATAATTAATTGAGCAATAATCTTTAGATAACCGATGATGAATCTATTTTAAAAAAGCAGTGGAATCAATCTATTTTCTTTACTATTGTTTTTTTTTATCTCTTGTTATCTTTTCTATTTCTTTCTTGTTTATCTTAATCCTCCAATATTTTTATTATTTTATTTGACTAACTCTATTCCTTTCTTGTCAAAAAGCAATTACGTGTTCGTTGGGAGACGAGTTAGAGTTAACTTTACCCTTTCTATTTCCTTAACTACTATCTTAGCAATACTGAAGTTGCTATTGTTTAGTAGTATTAATTTGATCGTGTCAACGACAGCCAGCCAATCACAAAATTCAAAATTAAACCATAAAGCACATATAAAAGTGCAGAATGCATGACTCAGCTCAAAATAGGTAAAGATGAAGCTTCGCGACTTATGTTCCATCTATAAGGGTTAAATTCCTTTGGATTAGGATATATTTCAGGGTCAAGGTGAACAGATATGAACCACACAAGTGCTTTCCAACCTTTTGGAATTAAAATCTAGATAAAGATTAAATATGGACAATGGTCATAGGACATTGGTCAATTCATACGTGATACACATATTCTAGCAGGAAGATATGCAAACCCCTGAAATGAAAAGGAAAACATAAGTTAAGCACAAGCTATAAATTAAAAGGAAAAAATCACTAGTTATTGTTACGAGACTAAAAAGGAATATGCATACAACTTTCTTAACTCTATAAGTGTTCCTGCAAAGAACAATAAGATCAGTTAGGCACAAGTGTCACCTTACCCATACAGTCCGCTATCTCCTCGGTTGACCTCTTCCCATTTAGCATATATCGGCTTGGACCCGGGAGGGGTTACCTGCAGAAGGGACTCCGAAGCTTAAGTCAGCCAAAAGCTCTCAAAAAGTCAAATCAGGTGATTAATGAAGTAATGAATGCATACCTTTAATTTGTGGGGTCCATGTATATTTATAGATTATTAATTATATTTGCCCATTCCATGGGTTGGGCCCTAGTTTGGGCCATGGTGGGCCTAGGCCTTGGCCTTGGCCCTTAGTCTTGACTATCGGGGGCTCATTGGATATCAGGGGGGGCTTTGGTTTCACTAAGTATCTTAAGATGGTCGGCATAAACCGACCACTCCCTTTGGCGGCTTGTGCTGCCATTGCTCATATGCTGTCCTAGGTGGGTTATTCCTTTTAGCGTCTTATGTTACCGGTTCAGGTCGGTTAGGCTTAGGTCAGCCCAGGCCGGTTACTTGAATGATTTTGCATGTAGGTATGGTGATCGTTTATTATTATTACTTGGTTAAATTGGCTCGGTGTGGTACACCTGTCCCCCAGCCTTTAAGTGTTATGAACAATGTTAAGGCTAAAGGCGAGAAAAGGTTGGTAGCAGGTGAATGGATGTCAGAGGTCTAATCAAAAAGGGGTTTTTACGCCTTCCTTTCTGATACCCATGGCCTTTGGTGTGCCTATGTCGATTGGTATGGGTCGTGATTTTGGCGGGAGGAAGCTATGTCGTTTGAGATTTTACCATTATAAATGTGGATTTCGTGATGGGTTCATGTTTGTTGGTTCATTTGCGAGAATTTCATAATCAGAGACTTTGCGTGTGTTATACTTGTCCGACTAGTTCCTAGATCCTGCCGTCATCTTTTCAGAGAAAGGTATGTCTAGTAGTAGTGATAGTGTGTCGTTATCTTCTTCCAGTAGTGAGAGTATGGAGTCTGGGAGGAGTGTAGGTAGACAACTTGAGGGGGAGAGTAGTAGCCCAACGGCTGTGGTGGGTAGAATTCCGATGGAGACGGTGACTGAGGTGCAAGATGACCCTCCTAAAGAAATAGCGGAGAGTAATTGGCCGGCCAAGGCCGGTTACGAATGGATAGCGACTGACGTTCGTACTCAGTCGTCTTTGTTTCGGTAGTCGCGTCTACTAAACTCTTAGTTGAACTGCACCCCTATCATCGCGAAAGATGTGAACTGGGGTATCGTTTCCTTGGAGCGGGTGAGCGCCATTGACCGCGTATGTCACGGCCAAGAGGGGGCTATCGAGAAGTTCTTTTCTATGTATATGTGTCATTTCTCCCAGTTGCATGTGAGATTGTCGTTGGATGACTTCACCGTGGGAGTACTTCGTGAGCTCAATGTGGCACCAATGTAGTTGCATCCGAACAGTTGGGTTTACATGCAAGCTTTCCGTGTCTTGTGCCAATCACTGTATCTACAGCCTTCTCCTCGTGCATTTTTGTACTTTTATGACACTAGGCCCCGTCAGCCAACTACTTGGTTATCCTTGGTGAGCCATCCTAGCATTAGGAGATTGGACGCGTTCTCACAATCTTTCAAGCACTTTAAGGACGATTACTTTAAGGTTGTGGTGAAGGAGGAGGGCAGCTCTTACTTCCTTAATGCAGATGGGAGTACAAAATTCCCATTTAGTTGGATGGCACCTCCTTCTCGCTACAAGGATATAGGCACCGACGAGTTGTCGGTGGCGGATAAGAAGGTGGTGGAAGTCTTGATGAAGTTTTCTGATAAGTTGCCCACTAAGGGCCTAGTTAGGGTTTATAATTCGGTTCACCCGATTATTGATATTGAAGGTATCTATTTATGACTTAAACTGTTTTGATGTTTCTAAGTTGACTTAATCGGATGTTGGTGCATTTTTGTAAGGCATATGGCTCAGTCCGGAAAGAAGAACTTGGCGTTTTTCCAAGCACTGCGGAAGGAGATGGCCGCGAAGGCAAAAACAGTTGGGAACACTGATGTTCCAAACTTACAAGAGTCGCTGGTCGAGGTGCATGTGCATGGTGACACTAAAAGGAAGGCTGAACTACCGACTCGACCCGGTAAGGGTAAGGACTTGAAGAAGGTCAGGGCTGCGTTACTTGGGCCGAGGTCGTCAAGTGGGACCAAGGGACCAGAATCCGGTTTGATTGAACTACCGGAAACGTCTGTTAGGAAGGACATCGACATCAATCTTTCGGAGATAGTTATCAACTCTATCGACAGTATGGAGCCCGATCATCTGGTGAGGACTATGGTGGAATTTGGAAGCAAGGCGTTGATCCTAAGTCGCCGGGTTGGATCTTTGTATCGATGAGAAGTAAAGGAGGGAAATCATGAAAAGGTGGAGGAGTTGCAGGGGAAAGTTGATAAGTTCGCGGAACAGAGGGCTGCTTGGAAGAAGGAGAGGGAGAGTTGGGAGGAGGAGAAGAAAAGGCTGGGAACCTAGAAGGTTCGTTGCTTGGATTCAGAGGGTAAACTCAATAAAAGGATAGTGGATCTAGAGGTGGATTATGACGAGTTGAAGGAGAAGTATGAGGGTGTTGAGGGGGAGCTTGATGACTTGAAGGGTTATATCATCCAAGAGCACATCAACGGGTTTCAGAAGGGATTGCGGCAGGCGGCCTTCTTTCACCAAGATGTTGATGCAGCTGATTCAAGGTGTGATGTTAATAAAGATGTGATGGATGCGCAACTTATTGACGAGGCTGAGAGTAGTCCAAAGGGGGAAGTAGAGAAGGAGGCGGTCCAGGAGGAGAAGGAAGCGGAGGTTGCCGTGGAAGGAGGTGATGACAAATTGGCATAGGATTTATATTTGTTATGATTTGAAATGGTTATCGATTCTATGTCTATAATAATTGGTACTGTGTTTGTAACACTTCGTACATTACTTTGCTTTTAAGTTTAATGTGATTAATGCTTTTGTGTCTGCTATCTCGTTTGTCAGATGTTGTTAATTGTGATGTATGTTATGTTTGGCGAACTCGATTGTATGTTAAGGGTGTTCGACCCAAAACGATTACTTATGGTAAGGGTGGGGAACTTAAACGAATTAAGATTAGGTTAAACGTGTTCGACCCAAGCCGCTTACTTGTGATAAGGGTGGGAAACTGATACGAATTAACATCGAGTTAAGGGTGCTCGACCCAGGCCGCTTACTTGTGGTAAGGGTGGGGAACTAAAACGAATTAACATCAGGTTAAGGGTGTTCGACCCAAGCTGCTTAATTGTGGTAAGGGTGGGGAACTAAAATGAATTAACATCGAGTTAAGGTTGCTCGACCCAGGCCGCTTACTTGTGGTAAGGGTGGGGAACTAAAACGAATTAACATCAGGTTAAGGGTGTTCGACCCAAGCTGCTTACTTGTGGTAAGGGTGGGGAACTAAAATGAATTAACATCGAGTTAAGGTTGCTCGACCCAGGCCGCTTACTTGTGGTAAGGGTGGGGAACTTAAACGAATTAACATCAGGTTAAGGGTGTTCGACCCAGGCCGCTTAGTTTGGGTAAGGGTGGGGAACTAAAACGAATTAACATTGAGTTAAGGATGCTCGACCCAGGCCGTTTACTTGTGGTAAGGGTGGAGAACTAAAATGAATTAACATCAGGTTAAGGGTGCTCGACCCAGGCCGCTTACTTGTGGTAAGGGTTGGGAACTTAAATGAATTAGCATCAGGTTAAGGGTGCTCGACCCAGGCTGCTTACTTGTGGTAAGGGTGGGTAACTTAAACGATTTAATCATGAAGTTAATGGTGTTCGACCCAGGCCGCTTACTTGTGGTAAGGGTGGGGAACTAAAATGAATTAACATCGAGTTAAAGGTGCTCGACCTAGGCCATTTACTTGTGGTAAGGGTGGGGAACTAAAACGAATTAACATCAGGTTAAGGGTGCTCGACCCAGGCCGCTTACTTGTGGTAAGGGTGGTGAACTTAAATGATTTAACATCAGGTTAAGGGTGCTTGACCCAGGCTGCTTACTTGTGGTAAGGGTGGGTAACTTAAACGATTTAATCATGAAGTTAATGGTGTTCGACTAAGGCCGCTTACTTGTGGTAAGGGTGGGGAACTTAAACGAATTAACATCGAGTTAAGGGTGCTCGACCCAGGCCGCTTACTTGTGGTAAGGGTAGGGAACTAAAACGAATGCGAGAAGTGAAGGAAAGAATGGTCATAAAATTGGGAACCCTTCATATTATTCATTGAATCTGAGGTGCCTCGTTAAAACCTCCCCAGTCAAAACCCTCCTTAGGGAAAAAGACTCGGTGAGGAAAAAGAGTACACCCATGGTTACAAGTGTTTAGTATGGTACAATACATGTTTTTGAACTAAAGTAGAATTTGAGATGGGACATGTTCCATGTATTGGGTATTTCTTCCCCAGACAATTGTTCCAGCCGATATGCCCCTCCCCCAGCATCTTCACGTATTCGGTATGGACCGTCCCAATTGGCGGAGAACTTGCCATCCTTCTTTCTTGCATTGTTGGCCATTCTCCAAACTAAGTCTCCTTTTATGAACGATCTTGGGCATAGGTTGGAGTTATATTTCCTGGCAGCTCTTTGTTTGGCGACTAAGTTGCGTATTTGAGCTTTTTCTCTTAGCTCGGGTAGGAGGTCGAGGTATGTGGCCATATTTTGATTGGGTTGAGTCATATAGTTCTCGGCGCAGAGATGGTTTGCCAATTTCAACGGGTATCGTGGCATCTGCACCGTATAGCAGACTAAATGAAGACTCGTTCATTACTGATTAAGGGGTGCACCTGTAGGCCCATAGCACTTCTACTAGTTCTTCGGGCCACCGGCCTTTGGTGCTATCCAACTACTTGCGTAGCTCTACTAGGATAACCTTGTTTGCCGCCTCGGCCTGTCCATTTGTCTATGGGTATTCGACAGAGCTGGTTATGTGTTTCATGCCTAGACCGGTGTAGAATTTGGCGAGTTCCTTATCTATAAATTGTCGGCCATTGTCGGTGATGATGGTATGTGGGACACCATATCGACATATAATATCCTTCCAAACAAATTGTTGGACTTGTTGGGCTGTGATGGTGGTTAGTGGTTTGGCTTCTATCCACTTAGTGAAGTAATCGACGACTACTATTAAGAACTTTACTTGGCCTTTGCAAGGGAGAACGGGTCGAGGATGTCCATACCCCATTTAGCGAAGGGCCACGAGGATAATATAGAATGAAGCTGCTCTTATTTCTGGTGAATGAGGTTGCCATGCTTTTGGCATGGTTTACACTTTTTGACGAAGTCCTGGCAATCTGCTTCCATAGTCGGCCAGAAGTATCCGGCGCGAAGGATACTGGTAGTCATGGTGCGTGCGCCGGAATGGTAGCCACATATGCCTTCATGTAATTCCTGAAATGATATACTGGGCTTGTTCTGGAGTGACGCATTTGAGGAGTAGTTGGCCATATCCGCATTTGTATAAATCATCACCTATCATTGTATATCTAACGGCTTTAGCTATCCAAGTTTTGTCAGCATTTGGTGGGGGTTACCGGTTTGTAAATACTGGATGTAAGGAGTGGTCCAATTATCGGTTTAGGAATGGGTTAGGTTGTGGCAAGTATTTGTGATGGAAGGGGCGGACAGTGTCTGTTGCAATAGGGATCGGTGACAGCTTTTTAATTTGGTACTGGCTAGTTTGGATAAGATGTCTGCTCTGATGTTGTCGGTTCTAGGAATGTGTTGGATGCGAACCTAGTTAGGCTTAGGTCAGCCCAGGCCGGTTACTTGAATGATTTTCATGTAGGTATGGTGATCGTTTATTATTATTACTTGGTTAAATTGGCTCGGTGTGGTACACCAGTCCCCCAGCCTTTGTCGATATAGGTATGTCGGTCAAGGATGATATGTGTTGATATGCCAGCAGGACCGGTGAGGTGTGGTACACTAGTCCCCCAGCCTTTAAGGGTTAAATTCCTTTGGATTAGGATATATTTCAGGGTCAAGGTGAACGGATCTGAACCACATAAATGCTTTCCAACCTTTTGGAATTAAAATCTAGATAAAGATAAAGTATGGACAATGGTCATAGGACATTGGTCAATTCATACGTGATACACATATTCTGGTAGCAAGATATGCAAACCCCTGAAATGAAAAGGAAAACATAAGTTAAGCACAAGATATAAATTAAAAGGAAAAAATCACTAGTTATTGTTACGAGACTAAAAAGGAATATGCATACAACTTTCTTAACTCTATAAGTAATACTAATGAGAAAGTGCATGCACTAGTTCGCAGGAGTTTCTTGTAGCAGGATGAAAAACAAAAAAAAAACACTACAAACGTTGAAAATTGTAAATAAATTTCTTGTAGAGAACGTTCACTAGTGAGATAAAGCAAATAAGTTTACCTATGAGGGTGAAGTTTCATAAATCAGGCAAAATATCTGGTCACATAACTATAAAGCAAATGAAACTGTACTTCGAGTAATAAACATAATTTCCAGTAAAAAGAATCAATTGAATCAAAATAGTCAATTCACACCTTCTAATTACATTCAATTGTGTATTCACGTCTGCAAACATAACTTAGTGATGAATTAATTCCATTCGAACTCAGTACTTCTGATCAACTACCTGGCCATTTCTTTGACACATTATGACTAGCATAATACAAGACCCAACTAGATACCAGTTTGTAAATAATACTAGTTTCTCTAGTATGCAATTATGGATCTTGGAAATGTTAGCATGCTACATGAAGGAAGAAATTATAATTAGTTAGTTGTTAGCTCATATAATTTACTAGAACCTATTTGACATCACATATCATTTCATGATTAAATATTGAATTACTTCATAAGAAGAAAATGAATTCAATAAAGAAAAAAGGAGGTTGATTGAAGCTAATATACTAAAAAGAAAAAAGAAAGGAACATATATCCTTAAATAATTTTTAAATGCATAATGTCATGTAGTGATGAAGGATTATCTTGTTTCTTTTTAAGATTATTGAATATGGTGTGAGTTGATTAAGAAAGTTAAGTGAAATCCCCACTGGACATTAAGATAGCAAGCTATCTAGATATGAAGGTTCCTTTCAAAAAACTCAAGAGAAGAAGATGATGAATTAATTCAAAATGAAAAGGAAATGGAAAGCACATAAATCATAGAAAACCAAGAACATTTAAAGGAAGAAGAAAACATAAAATGGAAAGGAAAGAAATGGTAAAAATGTGAGAAGCACGCCACTACAAGGCTAGGCTAGAAGCCATGGCAACCTTGAAGATGAGTGGATGTGTGCTGGCACTTGCCATGCAAGATAAAGCTTAAAAGTATTCACTCCCAAGGGAGGAAACTCTCACAAATGGTTGAGACACAAGAGTGTTTTTACTTCAAAATGTTCAACCCTACGCATTTGAGACTCTAATTCTTTAAAGTACCCACTCACACTCATAAAACCTTGTTGAAGCCTTTGGAGCTTCAAAAGAAGTTCCTTATAGGAGGGAGGAACAAATCTAGCGCGCATAAGAGTTTTAATGTCCATCCAAGAAGCCGCGGGTGGCCCTTGGTCATAATTCTTACAAACTTTATGCCACGAAGTATTGGCATAGTCCAAAAATCCTAAAACTACTAGATCAACTTGTGCTTGATCCTTTACATGATTTTCATTGAAAATTTGCTCAACTTTAGCTTCCCAATCAAGGAAGATTTTGGGATCACTTCCACCATAGAACTTAGGAATCTTTGGAGTTTGCTTCTCTTGTGATGGGTTGCACCCAGAATGCCTTCTTTTCCTAGCTTCTCCATCTTGCTCTTTAGCTTCAAGCCTTTGAATGTGCTCTTGGATTCTTAGGTCACTTTGCTCCTTGTCTTTTCTCAATTGTTTAAAGGAATCCTTCCTAGACAACTCCAAATCCCGAAGCAATCTCACCAATGTATTGTTTTTGTTTGGAGTAGGTGTATTTGATGAACTTGCCATAATTCCTACAACAAAAACACTCAAACCTGAGACAAAATAAATGGATTAGAGGTTAGACAACATGAAAACTAAGACCAAATCCAACCCAAAATGTACCCCAAGTGTTTAGATCACTCTCCCAAAGTAACAAGGCAAGGCTACACTCAAAGCTCCTCCAAGGAGTGAAGAAAACACTTTGTTCAAAAATCCTTATCTTGCATAGCAAGTGGTGGCACACATCAACTCATCTTCAGGGTTGTCATGGCTTCTAGCCTAGCCTTGTAGTGGCGTGCTTCTCACATTTTTACCATTTCTTTCCTTTCCATTTTATGTTTTCTTCTTCCTTTAATTGTTCTTGATTTTCTATGGTTTATGTGCTTTCCATTTCCTTTTCATTTTGAATCAATCCATCACCTTCTTCTCTTGAGCTTTGTGAAATGAACCTTCACATCTAGATAGCTTGCTATCTTAATGTCCAGTGGGGATTTCGCTTAGCTTTCTTAATCAACTCACACCATATCTAATAATCTTAAAAAGGAACAAGATAATCCTTCATCATGTAGAGAACTTACAATGTAGTGATCCCCCCAAAATTTTGGTAGTGGTTTTTTCTGCATTACTAAGAGAAATAAAGAAGAAACATATAAAGTTGTGAGCATTAAACAGATAAAGTTTATGTCAAGCTTCAGTTTTGCTTATTCTACACCCTTCTTGTATCTTTGAGTCTTCTAACCTTTAAAAGTACGCATACATTTTACAAGCAAGGCAATGAGTATCAAGTTACCTGGAAAACCAATACTCTTCTATCAATTTGCACTTTTAAAAGGAACATAGGCTTCACCAACCATACCAAAGAACTTGGTTTGAGAATATGCTGCAAGAAAACCTTCCAAATTTGGAATCTTTAAGAGACTAGATTTAGCATCCTCAAGTTGATGCAATTTTAAATAAGCTTCTGCCTTGCAAGGCACAATCTAAAAGCAATAGTCTAAAAAGTTAGCCCAATACAAGTCATAAACCAGCTATCCTAAGAGCTAAAAATTACCAAGTAAAGATACGAGAATGATTTTATACGTGATCGTAGAGACTCAAAAACCATACCACAAACAAGAGTTGGTTTGACTATCTTTTCACTTTTCCATTTTATCAAATACTTTCTTCTAAAATAAGTTCATAGTGTTTACTATTCAATCTATTCTCTAATATCTATTAAGGTTTAAAAGTTGCTACTAAAAAAACAAGTGTTTTATAGACCAAAAGAAAGAAACACCCACTAGTGTAAGGAAGGGAAATGACAGCGGTTATTTTCAGCTTTTGGCTTCGGGTCCACAACCGAGACATATACGGTCGAGGTAAAAAGGTAGTATTTTATGCCTCGGTTACAAACCCGATGCATATTTAATATTTACTGCCTCGATTTTCTCATAACTAAGGCCTAATGGGTATCAGAAATTCAAAAAATAAAAGAAAATTTAATATACTTTCTGCCTCGGGTCTGTTTTAACCACGGCAGAAAGATACATTTACTGCCTCAGGTGTGTTTCAACCGAGGCATATGACCATTTAACAAAAAAATTTGAATAGTCTTCTGTCTATTATTTGAATTAGTTGGGATCTACAAAGAAATAACCAATCACTTTAGTTCACTCAACAATATATATAACACTTATAAAAAATAACTTAAAAGCCAACACTTAGGGTCTGTCTGATTCTCTTCTCACTCATACTGTTTTAAAAATTGGTCTCTAAACAAGTGTTTTTAAGAAATAGAAAGGGAGATGTTCTTCATCCTCTTCTCACTCTTCCGTTAGATTAACTTTTCCACTTAAATCATGAGTGATTCAAATAATAAAGTAAAATAACATTTGAAACATTGGATAAAAATTTCTAAATTTCTAAACTTGAAAGAGAACAAGCACAAAGTTGACAAATAGACAACTATTAGTGCAAAACAAGTGTCAAGATACTTACAAATTTCTTGCAAACATCACATATGGGGTGATGCTTCTCCCATAGCATGATTTGTGGTAAGGGCGATTGCTAGACATGGAAAACTGTAAATGAACAAATTCAGCATAATCAAATGAAGATTGACCAAAAATGATATTTGAAGACCTTCATTTATGAAGCTAAGATTAATTTTCACCTTTTTTTTCTTGAAAAAGAAAAATGAGGTTTCAACTAATTGTTTTTCTAAGCAACTTAAAAATGAGGTTTCCCATGCAACTTAAAAATCTTCCATGGCCAATCTCAGTTTTGCACCCAACACAGATTCTGAAAGCAGGTTTACAAAAACCTATTAAATCTATATTTTTAATCATTAAGAAAGATTCATGAAACCTTGAAAAAATAATCTTTACTATACAGATCCATAATATTGAAATAGAGGAGAGAACTTCAATTTTAGTAGATAACGAGTAAACTCCAAGATATTCCACAAGAAGTGCTAACGAATCACCATAAAAAAAACTAGCTAAAACATTACAGAATATGTTCATTTTAATCACTACCATTTTCTAACATTTTCATCTTAGTTAAAGGCACTTAATAACACTCAAGAAAACTAATAGAGACCAAGGTATCATTCATAAAATTCCAATCCAGTGCTTAGCCCACTTCAACGATTCATATGAGAATTGTTTAAAATAATACCTAGAATGAAGTCCAGATCAGTTAATTGTATAACCAAACACTCAAACCAGCAAAACTTAAAATTGAAGTTTCAAAACATATTCTGCTTGAAATGTCAGAAAATTCAGCAATTTCCATAAGCGTACAAGGAACGATTTGTTATATAGATAAAAGATGTAATTATACACACAATTACCTATATCCAGGAGGAAAGAGGTGAGGATAAGATAGAAATGAAGAATCATTGTCAGATCGAGGAGGAGAACCAATGGTCAAACTTTCTTGAATTGCCCTAGCAAGTTGCTCGTCTTCCTCAAGTTGAGCTTTAGCCAGACGTTTAACTTCATCTTGTTGAATTTTAGCTAGACGTTCATCTTCATCTTGTAGTTTAGCAAGACGCTCATCTTCTCGTTGAATTTTAGCAAGGCATTCATCAACAACCTCCTCGATGGTGCGTGCAGTGGTGGTGCAGGCAGACTGAATGAAATCGCGCAGGACGTTGGTAATGGTTGCTCGAAGAAGAAGATGCAGTAGCTCCAGTGGCAGTGCACGACTCATTGACAGTGCAGTGACGGTGATGGTTGGTCGAAGAAGAAGAAGTCGCAGTGGCGCCGGAAACCTCCTCGACGGTGCAGGAGATGCAACGACGGTGCGGTGCAGGCAACGAAACAATGGCCTAGCACGTCGGAGCTGTGCGAGATGGTGGGAGGTGTGCGTCGAAGGTGTGCGGGACGGTGGGAGGTGTGCGGGACTGTCGGAGGTGCGCTGGACGTGGAGAAGAAGAAGAATTACAGAAGTGCGTCGTTGTTGCAGTGAAGAAATTAGGTTTTTTTAACCCTACGAAGATACTGCCTCGGTTATTCGAAATTGAGGCATATTGTCTCGTTATATGCCTCGGGTATCAGTTGGACCGAAGTATAAGGTCTCTACTGCCTCGGTTATAAAAGAATCGAGGCATATTGTTTCAGTAAAAAAAACAAATTCAAATTATGGGTCAACGCGAGTGGTCAAAATTTTTTAAGCTATATACCTCGGTTAGAAAGGCAATCGAGGCATAAAAGATGACTTTAATTACAAAAATGCCACCGTGTGTTTATATGCAGCAGGTGTGTAGGAACCGAGGCATATACTGCGATGTAAAAGCTCTAAAATGCACTGGTGACCTTGGATATCTTTTCTCGGATTGATCCAAATTTTACTCATATATATATATATATATATATATATATATATATATATATATATATATATATATATATATTGAACTTATAAGAAAACAATTTTATTATTTTGGAAACCAAAGAAAGTGTTGAACAACTTATTAAACAACAAATTATCACCAGATGTTGAAACATAAACGAAGAAGGTTAAAATACTCCCTTGGTCCATGTTTTACAAATCTCAAATAGGTCCTAAGATTTTTTTTTTAGTCTCAATTAGGTCCATATTTTTGAAAATGTGTAACAATTAGGCCCATTCCGTTAGTATAGAGTTAACGGTGTTAAGGATATGCCACGTGTCAACTCCACATTTTTTTGAATTTTTTTTAAAATCTTTTAATTTTTAAATTTTTTTTTTTGAAAATTATTCATGCCACGTGTCACGTCAGTATTGTGCCACGTGTCAAGTCAGTAAGGTGACACGTGTCAAATCATTATCTGAATCTCAATTTGGTCCATATATTTGTTAGTTTTATTACATTTCAGTCCATTTTTAAAATTTTTTTTAAATATATTTATTTTAACTTTTTACAAAATTATTTTAAAATTTTATATTTAAATTTATAAAATTGTTAATTTTAAACCAACTCTAACATTTGTATATAAATTATTTAAAACAATTTTG
>Ga0209589_1006768_pt1 | contig 18808 bp, 13 predicted proteins | sample CowpeawhiteBW_FD_187525 | JGI IMG/M metagenome (GOLD analysis project Ga0209589, IMG submission 187525) | Root nodule microbial communities of legume samples collected from California USA - Cow pea white BW (SPAdes) (version 2) | ecosystem: Host-associated > Plants > Roots > Nodule | place: USA...
TCTTTCATGATGGTTATCTTTCTTACTGGATTGGTGTCAATGATCTTGATGCGAACTCTGAGAAATGACTATGCAAAATATGCTCGGGAAGATGATGATTTGGAAAGCCTGGTGTGGTTTCAAGACTTTTATATTTAATTATTTGCGGAATATGAATGCTTTCTTCCTCTAGAAGCTATCGTGGTTGTAAAATTGTTGAATATTTGGTCATTTCTTCCATGATGGCAGGAGAGAGATGTTAGTGAAGAATCTGGCTGGAAACTTGTGCATGGTGATGTTTTTCGGCCTCCTCGCAACTTAATTATTCTTTCAGCTGTTGTTGGCACAGGTGCTCAGCTGGCATTGTTGGTTCTTCTTGTCGTCTTGTTGGCTATTGTTGGGATTGTATGATGGGTATGTGCATAACCTTCAACTGACTGAAACTTAAATCTGAACAATGAATTCAATGGTATCCTAAGTGTATATGCAATAAGTCTGTGGCAGTGGTTGCGTATTCAACTATTTCTACTTCATCCTAGTTGGAACAATTTGTTGTTTGTTCCTTGCTCTTTGTTGATTGTCATGTAAGTTTCCTTTGTTGCTTGTCAGGCGAGGAGCAATAGTCACTACTTTCATTGTGTATCATGCTCTTACATCTTTTATTTCTGGTTATGTGAGTGGGGGAATGTACTCACGGAATGGCGGTAAGAACCTTCTTTAGTTTATGCATGTTTGGGTGGCTGTCTGAGATTTCTTCTTTTGGATTTGAGTTATTATGTAATTATTTTTGTCTGTTTGTTAGGTAAAAGCTGGATTAAATCCATGATCCTTACAGCTTCTCTGTTCCCATTCTTGTGCTTTGGAATTGGATTTATCTTAAACACCATTGCTATATTCTATGGGTCTCTAGCGGCAATTCCATTTGGCACAATAGTGATTGTATTTGTCATTTGGGCTTTTATCTCGTTCCCTCTAGCACTTCTTGGCACAATTGTTGGAAGAAACTGGAGTGGTGTTTTGAATAATCCCTGTCGTGTATTCCTCATCCCATTCCTGAAAAGAAGTGGTACCTCACACCCTCTGTGGTTTCTCTAATGGGAGGACTGCTACCCTTTGGAAGCATATTTATTGAAATGTATTTTGTATTCACTTCCTTCTGGAATTACAAGGTTAATCAAGCCACTACTATGACTTGTTTTAGTGATAAGTTTCTTTTTTACTTATTGGTTTTGAATCGGATATAGTAGTTTTCCATGCGTCATCAGAGCAAAGGAATATCAAGGAAAATAATTGTTGAAACTGGTCTTTAAAAGTAAAATATGCGTATATTTCAGTTGAAGCTATGGAACATCTGCACATGGGCTTATATATTTTTTCCTCCTCTGGCATGCAGATGTACTATGTGTATGGCTATATGCTGCTAGTCTTTCGAATTCTTATCATCGTTACAGTTTGTGTGACAATTGTGGGGACATACTTTTTGTTAAATGCTGAGAACTACCACTGGCAATGGACTTCTTTCTTTTCAGCTGCCTCAACAGCTGTTTATGTGTATTTGTACTCAATATACTACTACTATATGAAGACGAAGATGTCAGGTTTCTTCCAGACCAGCTTCTATTTTGGTTACACTCTGATGTTTTCTCTTGGATTAGGAATTCTATGCGGTAAGTCTTCAGTTTCATTTCGGTTTTCACCCTGTTTATATGTGATGGGGATATAATATTATCTGCTGAATAAACCTCATCTTTTTTTCGTCGTCAAATGTTAGTTATTAGTTTTTATTAATGGGAGATAGTTGGTATTAGTGGGAAAGTTGAACACACGACTTTTCTCATCCTCTCTTTCAATTTTTATCACTAAACCAACCTTATAGCTCTGAATAAACCTCATTTCTTCCTCTTTTTCGACATAAATCCGTGTGTGCAGTTATCCTGAATTGGGTTACAATTTTTCATTTAATGTACAGGAGCAGGAGCTGTGAGTTTTCTGGGTTCAAATATATTTGTTGGGAGGACGTTGCAAAAGTCAGAAAGATAATGAAAGATAGTGGACCGAAGAAGGAACCAACATGTAGTTGGGTTGAGATTGAAAATTTTGCTCATGTGTTTGTGGCTATGACCTTGCCCATCCACAGAAAGATAAGATCCCTAAATTGTGGGAGGAGCTAAATCAAAAAATTAAGGAGATTGGCTATGTTCCTGACACTAGTCATGTGCTTCTGTTTGTAGACCAACATGAGAAGGAATTAAATTTACAGTATCATAGTGAGAACCTGTCTCTTTCATTTGCCCTTCTGAATACTCCCCCTGGATCAATTATACGCAGTATGAGGAATATTAGGGTTTGTGGTGATTGCCACTTAGCAATAAAATTTGTTTCATTAGTGGTTAAGAGGGAAATCAGAGTCAGAGATACCAATCGGTATTATCAGTATCTCCTAATCATAGACGGGTATCATGGGATAGGTTTTTTGTTCAAATATTATCACTGATCATAAAAGGAGTGAGTTTTTTTTTTGTAAGTTGCAGACTTCTTTGAAATGCAAATATTATCTCTCAGTCTAAGGCCAAATAAGTAACATTAGTCGTGTTTCGATACATCCAATGGTTCCACGTTCCATTGTTTAAGAGTCCAATTATTTAAAAGTCAAGGTCAAATATAATTTAAATACTTCTTTTTTCTATTCTTCAAGAAACATTTTAAAGACAATTATGATTGAGTTTCACGTTTTAAGAGTGTGTTCTTATATGGGTGGTGATTTGAGGGAGAGGAAGAGGAAGATGATTGATTTGGGTTGATTAGAAAGTGATATTTATGTTGTTCTTTTTTATGGATTTGGAGATGATATTATAGTGAATTTGAGAGTAATTTTTGTGAAAGTTTATGAAAGATTTTTTATTGATGTGACTAAAAAATATTAAATTTAATAGATAAAAATGTAAAATGATCTAATTGTCCTTGGTTTTACAAAAGTATAATAAAATGATATTTAAATAAGTTATAATTAGTTGTTCGTATATTATTATCATAAATAAAAATATGGTTTAATTATTGTTTTAGTCCTCTAATTTGTTAGCAAATTTCAAAATGGTTTTTCTATTATTCAGAGTCTTAATTTAGTCCTCAAGTTTTCAAAAGTGACTCAATTTAGTCTTTAAAGTTAACTGCGTCAAAATTCAATAACGGAATAGTGACGTGGCTGTTTTACTTTGGCTCATTTCGAATTACGTGGCCCGTTAGACTTATGTGGAAGGTGAATTGGGGGAAATGAAATTAGGGTTACTCATATTGGAATTGGGATCAAAGGTGAAAAAATCTGTCGAGGCTTTGCGTTGGTGTGAGGAATTGGGAGCAACACCAATTTCGTTCTTGGGGTTATCATCTGTAATCGAAATCGTGGAGCATATTCCAGGTGAGTTGTGCTTCGAAATTTATAGCGTGCGTTTTAGGGTTTTGTGTATTTTGGGTATAGGTTTTCAGTTGGTGGGTTTTGGGTATAGGGTTTTGATTTGGATGCTTGATTGTCGGTTTTTATTGAAGATTTGTTTAATTTTTTTGATGTTTCGGTGTTGTCCCACCATTTTGACATTAATGTGTAGTTTGTGGTCCCCCTTTAATGGGGTTTGTGTATCCTATCGGTTTGTTGGTGGTATATGTTGTAATAAATGTATATTGTTATGGGTATCAGGTAATTTCACATGTTTACAAGCAGTACCCACTTTTTATGATGGCAGATGACAAGTTTCAAGTGGTTATTCACCATGGAGGATTTTTAGTGAATGAGGGGGGAATCAAGTACGTTAATGGCCAAAGAAGCGAATTATGGTGTGATGAAGATAGGTGGTCTTACTTCGAGGTGCTTTCTATATTGAGAGAAATGGGTTATATTAATGTCAAGGATCTGTGTTATTCAGTAGGAGGTTGTCCAGTGTTGGAGGAAAGGTTGCATCATTTTGTTGATGATGTTGGTGCACTGCATATGGTCCAAATCGCGAAGCAGTGTGGTGAAGTCCATATGTATGTCATTCACTCAGTATGTGTAGCATAAGAGGTACATATGTTGGAATATTATCCAGCTGGGGATAATGGTGAAGACAATACTGGTGTGGATAATGACACTGAGGCTGAACCCGTAGAGGATTTACGAAATGAGGCTGAGGTTGAGAGTAAGGCAAATTTGTTTACAATGAGGTTGAAGTGCAGTGTACTGATGCAGAAGAAGTTGAACCTGTAATTGGTGAGGTTGAGGTGTAGTGCGAGGCACAAGTATTAGTAAATGAGGGTGATGTGTAGTGTGAGGCAGATGTTTTAGAAGAGCTGCAGTGTGAGGCAACAGAACAGGTGCAGCCGGAAACTGTTGAGGTTGAGGTTGAAATTCAGAATGTGGATGAATCATAGGTACAACCTCAGAGTGGTGTCTCGCAGGTCCTGCCTGAAACACAGAAGGTGGAAGAGGTTCAGATTGAAGATGGTTCCTCCACTGATTCCATACATGAAGAAAGTGATGGTTTATATACTACAATAGCTATTAGTAACAATATGCTGACATGCTGCAAATTTAATAGGTATTGGTCAAGATTAAGGTTCAATACTAATGTCAAGTGTGATACACTAGTTAACAACATGTCAGAGGCATTCAACAGCGTGATTGTGGACGCAATGAGTAAGCCAATAATTACCATGCTTGAAGACATAAGGTTGTACATGAAGAATAGATGGGCAAGTAATAGGTTGAAGGTAAGTTCCTTCGAAGGTTCAATATGCCCTAGGATTCGTGACAGACTAGATAAGGAGCTGTAGTTAACAAAATATTGGGTTCCCAGGTACTGCTCACATTTGATTGGATTGTTTTATATATTCAAGACTGTGACTGGTTTAATAATCTGTGTACTTTTTTAATGAATATAGTTGGTCAGCAGACAAGCTTTTTGAGGTCAGACATGTGTCTACTATTGGTGAGAAGTTTGTGGTTAATGTGGACAACATGGAATGTAACTGCAGGAAATGGGGTATTACTGGCATCCCATGCTCACATTCCCTGGCTACAATGAAATTCTTAAATCTGAGTGTAGATCCATATGTAGCACACTGGTTTACCAAGTCCTCATATGAAGAAATATATTACTCAATCATATATCCTGTAAACGGCCAAGATGTCTGGGAAATCACTCCCTTCCTTGATGTGTTGCCTCCACTAAAGCGTATATTGCCTGGACGACCTAAGAAGAAATGAAGATTACAAGCATCTGAGATGAAGAAAGATGACACCCAAGTTAGAAGAGGGGGAATAAGGAAGAAATGCTCAACATGTAAGCAACTTGGACACAATAGAACCACTTGCCGACAAGCTCCACCATCTCCACAACCAACAGCTACTTCTGATGAACAATTTGTGCCTCCAAACCAGGGACCAACTGCTGATGAAGGGCAAAATATTTCCAGTCAACAAGTTGTGCCTCCAAACCAGGGACCAACTGTTGATGAAGGCCAAAATATTTCCAGTCAACAATTTGTGCCTCCATCCCAGCCATCTACTTCTGCTCAATATGTGCCTCCAACCCAGCCACCTATTTCTGCTCAATCTGTCCTTGGAACCCAAACATCCATTTCTGATGTAGGTGGAAATGTGCGACCAGCCGTGATTTGTACACAAGGTTCAACTTCAACTCATGCAAAGACTACCCAAGAGTCAATTCCACCACTTCCAGCACATCCCACTGCAACACCAATTCCACCATCACGTGGCAGACCCAATATAAGGCCAAAGCTTCAACATAGGCGAGACCGTGTTTGGAAATCATGAAAATTTGATGTTATTTGTATTTTTGTATTTTGTTAGTGGACAACATATAATTTGAATCTGATGTATTTAGTTTCTTATGGTTGTATTTTGGAGAAACAACACTTGATGTATTTTGGAGCACCACTTATTGTGGTATTTTGGAGAAACTATGATGTTCTATTTTGGAGAAACTTATTGTGGTTGATATAAATATATCATAAGTTTCCTTATTTAATTCAAATATTTTACTATCTGATTCATTTCCACTGTGTAATAGCCAACAAAAACATATAAATAAACATGTTCATATATAAAAGGCAAATCACAGAATTCACTAATTTTGGAACTTTATATATCATATCAAAACCAAAAACAACTTTGGTGCAGTATACAACATCACACCATACCAGAACAAAACATACTACAAACAACCCCTTCACAACAATTTAGGGGCTTTTGATCACTACTAAAACTAAGAATACATTGACTACAACAAGAACACAAACAATTCCTATTAACCTCTTTATCCATTTCTCATACAACTTATTACTTTTCTCTAAACTAACAATCTTTCTCCTCTGTGTGATGATAACACCATCCCTATCATCAACATCATCTTCTTCACACCACTTGAAATAATTACAGTCAACAGAACCTTCATTTCCTCTCTGTTCATCAAATCAAGCACAACAAAAATTACATTATTCACAATCACGAATTACAAATAATCGAAAAATAAAACTCAACAAGCTAACCTTGAAATTTGGACAACTCTAAAATTTCTTCCCAGCATTCTTACTTGTTCTGGCAGTTCTCATTACAACAACCTCTCCACATTGACAAATGGGGGACACACCCAACCCCTTCCACCCACCACTAAGAGAATACACACCACGAATTTCATTGTGTGAACATGAGCAAGACTTACAAGAGTTGGCTTCGGACATCTCTCTTAATAACAAAATTTGGGGCCAAATTAATTAGAACAATGTTCTGCAGCAACGTAGCGGAGGAGACGAATGAATTTATGATGCTGGTAAAAATTTAGGGTTTCATGATTCCCATTTCTAAACAAAGTTAAACATCGTCAACATATGCCACGTCAATTGCTCTTGCCTCTTAAAAACGTTGACACGTATCAGTACAATTGTGCCACCTCACTACTGTTTGAACGACAATTGTTTAAATTAAACGGAGAGGACTAAATTGAGTCACTTTTGAAAACTTGAGGACTAAATTGAGTCACTTTTGAAAACTTGAGGACTAAATTGAGACTCTGAATAATAGAAAGACCATTTTGAAATTTGCTAACAAATTAGAGGACTAAAATAGTAATTAAGCCTAAAAATATTATAAATATTTATTAATTGAAAATAGAGTTGGAATGCATGGCTTGACAGAGTTGGAATGGTACCAAAAAAAGTGAATGGATTGGAATAGATTCCACAAAAAACAGAACTAGTTCAAAGGAAGGCTTGAAAGAGTTGGAATCAAATCCAACAAAAAGTTAATAGGTTCCATTGAAGAATTGCGAAAAGAGATGTGGTTATCCACAAAAATAGATCCGATTCCAAAAAAAAAAAAAGATATATGGATCCACTATGCAAGACTCGATTCTACAATACCATCAATAACGAAGGCAATACTGTAAAATCAGCTCAATCACTCTCTAATCTCTACATGCCAAAGGGATGAGATAAAACCATAGATCTCTCAAATCATCGTTGTGCTTCGCTTTTAAATCTAATGAAAAGAATACAAATATTCTTCAGGTTCATCGCTTCCTATCACCTCTACACAATAATCACCCACATAAGAAAACGATCTAAAGCAGGAAATACCTTAGAAACTTGATGGTTAATCTAATGTAGGTTTGACTAATGTCCGGTTGAGTGAAACAAAAAAGTTACAATGACGATTTAGTTTGAATAATACAATACAAGTATATGAAATTGTGAAATAAATTAGTTAAAGATTATATATCTCAATATTGTTTAAAAATGTATCTATCAAGATTATCCATGTTACAAACATCTCATGTCCACATTGTATACAAAATTATTTAACAAGGAACATTATTAGTCATAATATAATTCACCACAAATAATCTCTAATCTTCAATCAAAAAATATTAGAAGCAAAAAGAATCATACAAATTCGGCACAAGAATTCAAGCCATCAACCACAAACTAGTTTTATTTCATACTATACAAATTCTATTTAATTCAATCAAGCCTATTTATTGACTTTCTCACATATAGGTATTGATCCAAACTAATGTTAATATTTTTATATTCAACATTTATTTCAAATAAAGAAAATATATAATTAGGTTAACTGATTTATCCATTTGTATAAATTAACAATTAAATAACCGTACTCATCTGCTCCACATATATACAATAATTCATTATAATTTCCTTTTTTTAAACATAAGTTATTAAGAATGATTTATTCTTTTTCATAACAATTTAAATTTTATTATATTAATGTCACATTGGTTATGTTATAAATCCAAAAATCTTTATCATTATTGAAAATATTTATATGTTATTTAAAATTCTTTATCAATATTAACCTTCACTATATTTTTAATAAAATGATATCACAATCCTCCTAAATATTAAATATTTGAATGAATTTTAAAAGAAATAATTTTAATACAACAAAAATAAATAATGATCAAATTTATAATTAAGTTTAACTTATTTTTATATTTATATCTAGTTTTACTGTAAATATAAATCTAAAAAAAAATAAAAGGTACGAATATTAAGCAGATATATATTTTAAAATTAGAGTAGTATATATATTTTTTATCTTATAATAGGTTTTCAACATGTTACTAAAAGGGAGACTAATCTTACCAGTGATACTGATTCAAACGAGTTGTTATATTACTAACATCAAACGCGACTTAATACAATTTAAAAACTCAATTATTATAGTGAAAGATATTTATTAGTATATAAAGAGTAAAACTTAAAAATAAAACAGATAAAAGAAACGACATCGTAGACAGAATGCTTTACGATACAATAAATACAGATACAGATAAAACAAAATTTATTAAATAAAAGGATAAGATCGCTAATATATTTTTAGTCTCTTATAGTAAAATTTTGAATTAGTCTTTCATTCAAATATTTTATCAATTTAGTCTTTTATTTTTAGAAATGTGTGAATTTAATCCTTTTAATTAAATTTTGTTAGATTTATTTGAAGTTTCAAACATATTTTATGATAATATTTGAGTTTAGCATTCAAGTGACAATGGGTTAAAAAATGTAAATAATTTAAATATTATCATAAAATACGCTTGAAACGTTAAATAAACTTAACAAAATCGGGTTGAAAGGATTAAATTCACATATTTTTAAAGATTAAATATTAAATTGGTCAAAAATTTTAAAAAGGGACTAATTCCAAATTTGATTGAGACTAAAAACATATTTAACCCGGATATAAATTATGATTACATAAAAAATAGTTATAAAATTAAAAAAAAAAACAACTATTCTAACTAGTTATTAGTTGAATAAATATAGATGATTTTTTTAACACTTCTTTATACTTAAAAATAATTGTTACATATATTATTGTAATATCATTTCTGCGAAGTTATTATATATATATGATGTATTGTTTCAATAATTTTTAATAACATTTTTATAAAATTATATAATTTTAATTTTAATAGAAATGTGAATGGCCATAGCAGTAAAAGAATTAGAAATAAAGAGAAGGTGGAATGCGAGAGAAATTAAAATGCAATTAACCTAAAGTTTAATGAATTATTGGTTGGGATTTGCGTGTGGGTGTTTGGGGAAATAAAAGGGTATTCGGGACACAGAGACAGAGTGTGCGGCGGAGGATTGTCTCCTTTATGGAAGACGAAACCGGAGACGGTGAAGGACGGCGGCGACAGCATCATCATCATCGTCATCATCAAAACCTACCTTCACTCTCTCATGTTTTTAATTCATTCAGTTTAAACAATAGTAATAATCATAATCATAAAACACTCATAATATTAATTCCAATCCCAAATTATCACCGATTACAACTATAATGGGTAAGTCTTCTTTCTCCTTCCGCCGCTCCGTCTCTCGCCGCCGCACCAAGAAGACCACAGCGCCACCCCCTCGCCGGTCCCCGCCACAGCCTCCCTACGCCGCTGGGATCACCACTTCGCCGGATGGAGCCGCAAACAACCGCCTCGTCGCAGGCGCAGGTGCCGGCACGTTGACCAAGGTGAAGAAGAAGACCGGCAGCGCTCGGCTCTGGATGAGGTTCGACCGGTCTGGCGGGTCCGAGCTCGTGGAGTGGGAGAAGAACACCATCATCCACCACGCCGCGATTCCCGCTCGAGACCTGAGAATCCTTGGCCCCGTCTTCTCCCACTCCTCGAACATCCTCGGTAATTGAATTCCCTTTCTTTTCGATTCTCAGTTATGAATTTCATCGTGTTCTTAAAAGTAGGGTTTATAAGAATCGCATGTCTGGAATTGTGTTTGTTTTGGATGCTGTTATGACTGTGATTAGGAATGAAGAGTAGTTAATGGAATTAAATGTGTTTTTAATTTTTATTATTGCAGCTAGAGAGAAAGCAATGGTGGTTAATTTGGAGTTTATAAAGGCTATAGTGACGGCCGAAGAAGTGTTACTGCTTGATCCTCTTCGGCAGGAGGTTCTTCCCTTTGTTGAGCAACTCCGGCAGCAGCTTCCGGGCAAGAGTCCACCGAAACTTCTCGGCGCCGTGGAGGAGCAGGAAGGTGAATTGCAGGGTTCTAATGGCAGACAATGGTTGCCTACGCCGGAGACGGCTGAAGGTTTGCAATCTGAACTTCCGTTCGAGTTTCAAGTTCTGGAGATTGCTTTGGAGGCTGTATGTACTTATCTGGACTCCAGTGTAGCCGACCTTGAGAGAGGTGCTTATCCTGTGTTGGACGAATTGGCTAGGAATGTTAGTACCAAAAATCTTGAACATGTGAGGAGTTTGAAGAGTAATCTCACACGGTTGCTGGCACGAGTGCAGAAGGTATGTTGCATGAGTAGTACCATATGGTTCTTCATCTGGTTATTGGTACCTATACATGGATGTGGAAATTGAGATTGGAGAATTACCTGGTATGTGATGATGGATTCCATCATCTTTGAGATATCATACTTAGAAAGTGCATGACCCTCTTTTACAGGTACGGGATGAAATTGAACATTTGTTAGATGACAACGAAGATATGGCACAACTATATTTGACAAGGAAGTGGCTGCTGAATCAACAGTTTGAGGAGGCTCAATTGGGTGCCACAACCTCAAATAACCTTCCTAATTCCGCCCGTTCTGTTCGACGCCTTGGTTCTACCAGAAGTGAAAGTCTTGCGGCCAGCCATTATGGGGATGATAATGATGTGGAGGACTTGGAGATGTTGCTTGATGCATATTTCATGCAGTTAGATGGAACTCGTAACAAGATATTATCTGTAAGTGTTCTAACAACCAGATTGTGGTCAAATCATGTCTGTCAAATTTTGAATATTGAAACTTCCATATTTGCTTTGTTCTACTATTTTTCTGTGTCGTTTGTACTGTGATCTTGGGCTTTTAGATGATGAAATTCATATGTTTCATTTGCATGCATTAATCTTCCTCACAAGCTTAGTTGTGTCTTGTGATACGTTAGAAGAGATATAATATTGCATTTTTTTGCTATTTCTTGTTTTGAGGATGGAGGGAAGCTCGACTGTTTTCTAGTTTCATTTTTTCCCTCCTGGAAGCTTATCCTTCAGGATTCCCAGGTTCCATAAATTAATTTATGCTTGCCCTCTGTAAGATAGTGGTACTGGTAGTTTTGTCCAACATTGTTTCATTTCTGGATTTAGGAAATATATTATTGTCTGTCTGGCTGATCTGCAAACAAGTGGTTGTGACCTACTGTTGATTTCCTATTCTTGTTTACAAGAATTTTGAGTTCTAGGGAGCATTTATTTACTTGGAATGTTAGCTGAATTTGGTTGCTTTTTCTTGAATGTCAAATATTGCTAATTTGACTGGAACCGTGATGCTTTTTCAATTAATTGTTAAGTAGTACAAGTCTTACTTTTTTAAGGCTACTGATTTGCAGGTAAGGGAGTACATTGACGACACTGAAGACTATGTCAACATCCAACTCGATAACCATCGAAATGAACTTATTCAGCTGCAGTTGACATTGACTATTGCATCATTTGCTATTGCTATTGATACTTTGGTTGCGGGTACATTTGGTATGAACATTCCTTGTAAATTGTATAATATAGATGGAATATTTTGGCCCTTTGTTTGGATCTCGTCTGCAGCTTCTGTATTCCTTTTCTTGCTTATTTTAGCATATGCAAGATGGAAAAAGTTGCTGGGATCATAAACTGTGGTGAAATGTATCCGAAGAAGGGCGTCTGATCTGAAGAACAGACACGAATGTATCTCGGTTTCTTACAATAATTTCAATAGTTTATGTGTAGGATATTTTTCTCTTAGCATCTTGTGGTTCATATCTGATACCACTCACCATTTTTCATTTTCAAACAGTAGTGTCGTGCGCGTGCATAGGATATTTGTGTTGGCCTCTTTTTTGTGGTCCGTGTGTGTGTGTGCATGAGTGCATACGGAAAAGGAACATTGTGTGGCTTTAATGTATGAATAGTGAGTCACATCGTACAAATTGATAGATAATGGATAGATAAGATAAAAAGTGAGTAGAACGTGGAATTTTATATCCTTAATGTTCATATACTTTATCATTTTCAGCCACGCTTGAATTGATGCATACCCTGATCTAAAATCACTTGATCAAATTGTTTGTTCATTCTGTGGCTCCTTGAAAAGTGCTATTTTCACATTACTATTTTCACAAATTACAAGTGCTGCCCTTTTAGACAGATTGAGAAGTCTTGGAACAGATGGTTGAAATATTTCTTCCTTTGTTACTTTGATATTTGAGCATTGAAATCACGACTCGTCTTACCTAAGACTCGAACTCAGAAATGTGATTGGATATCTGACACATGCAGTCCCTGTGTCAATTTATACTGTAGCAGTTCTGTTTTTGTTATGGCAAAACTACTGTGTTTTATACTCATTAATTTGTATATTCGATGGAATTTTTTGTACCTTTGTGAATTTCACGATTCATAAACCAAAGTTATGAAAAATTCTATCCTATTAGCCCCTTAATATTAAAGACAGTTTAATAATCCTAAAAACTATAAAAACGAGATAAAAATTTACTATGGTGAACATATATTTGTTTGGAAAGCATCAATCGCATTAAAATATGATAGAACATGGGAAATAAAAATATACCATATATGTTTCTAGAAGGTTTATTTATGCATCCAAATGGGTGGATAACTGTGCTAGAGTATGTCATACAGTGCAACAAACACATCAGTTAAGACTCTTCATGAGAGTAGAGGACTTTCTTAGGAGGACTCTTCATGAGAGCATGAAGCATGACAAGAAGGGAGATTTCTAATCTATTATTTCTCTTTACTTAACATATATTTATGTTGACTTGTTGATTTGAATTGACTTATTGACTCTTCTATTTGTTTTATAAGATTGACAAAGACTATTTTAGAGAACATTACTTGGAGAGGAGGAAAGGTTTGAGCTTAAATCTTTACACATGTGGTGGTGTCTTTTGAAGAACATGGAGAGTTTGGAATTGACCTTCCTTTCCACAAGGTCAAAGGGACTTATGAGAGACTTGATGGACAAACTAGGTCACGTCCTATACCAAGGTGTCTCCTTTAGAGATAACCTAGTTTCTAGAAGCATTTCTCTTACATTTGTTTTAATGTTCTTAGATTTGTACTTTTGCAAAGAGACCCCTTTCATCACCTATAAAAGGAAGTCTCTTAAACTTGTAAAAGAATTGAATATTTTGAGAGTATATACATATATTTGACCACTCTTGTGAGAGCTCTCTTGAGAGTGTTATTTTCTCTTAGTCTTATCTTGAGCCTAGGACTCAAGTGGCGGCAACTCCATAATCCCTTCACCCTTGTAATCTTTTATATTTTATTCCATGTTACCTTTTATTTAGGTTCTTATGATACATGTTTACATTTAGTTATGCTCATCTTTTTAGCTTTTCATTTTGGTCTTTGCTTAATTGAATCTCTCTTTTTCTTGTGAATCCTTGAAAGAGAACTTTGACATCTAGATAACTCTTTGGTTATCTTAATGTTCAATGGAGATCTTCCTTAATATTTATTCATCATTAACATCATGTTCTTAAAAAACTAAAACGGGTATTCATATATAGATATATGATATAATCCAAAAAAAAATTATACTAAAGAATGGACATATAATAAAAAAAAAATTGTTATTGAAAGGTAATAAAACTAGTTTCACACTTTACATTTGTTATCTATTAACATACAAAAAAAAAAAAGTAATTTTTCATATTTATTTATTTCATGTGAGGGTTCCATTGAATAAGCAAGTCCAATCTTAAACCTTGAAATTAAAAACTTTTCAGTTGTTGGAGTAAGATTTGGATGTTTTTTTTTCTTCTATTATTGTTTCTTTCATCATTTTTGGGTAAAAGTGATGTGTCTAAATTTGTATAAGATTATCGGAAAATAAATCTTCCACAAAATTACACAAATCTTGATCATTTTCAAAGACAAGAATCTCAAAGCTATAGATATATTATTTTCTTAAAAGTGATATCATAAATGTTTGAGAGAAGATATTCTATTCCAAAAAGTCACATGAGTAATCATTTCATATCAAGAAGGAGATTGTTTTGCTTTAGATCATAGTAATGATTAGTTACTCACACTCATATTAAACTTCCCAATTCAGCAAGAATTTTTCCTAATATATGATTGCCCCAATGTATATTTTACTAAGTTTGGTAGATAAATTACCCAAGAAATTTAGCAAATCACCTCCAAGATTATCGCAGGATATACTTAACAATTCAACTTACTACATTTTGGAACTGACTTCAAATCATTAGTTCAACTGTCATCTATACTTAGTTCTCTAAAATTGAAACTTTTTTAGTGACATTGTTTAGTATTAGAAAAAAAGCATACACATTCATGTGCACACCGATTAAAAATAATTTTATTTCTTTATTTCCTTCAATAATTTCGATTTGGAATTACAAAAATAAAATTAGGGATTTATATATAAAAAATAAATAATTGAAAATATTTTATTTCCTTCCACCATTTTTTAAATAAGTTTTTAATTAAATTTCATTTTAATAAACATAATAATTTGGCCACAAATACATTTTCTTTATATCCTTTTTAGTAGTTAACACTTTCAGCTTGCGGGGATAGCTCAGTTGGGAGAGCGTCAGACTGAAGATCTGAAGGTCACGTGTTCGATCCACGTTCACCGCATTTTATTTTTCTCTTTTACTTTCACCAATTATTATATAATTTTTTCACTGAATTTGCGTCACCATTATAATATTATTTGTTTTTAACTATTCTCCAATAAAATAGTAACTACATATTTTTTATATAAAAACTTAACCATATAATAATTTGGAATTGCTACGCTTTTACCTTCTTAACGCCATAGTAGCAACATTTTATTATTAGATTAGATACGAATAAAGTGAATCATTTATAAAAGCCATAAATTTAAATTTTAAAAAAATAAATGAAAATAGTTTGGTGGATAATAATATTGAAAAAAAAAAAAGATTTTGAATGTTTTGTGTTTGGACATAGTTTGGTCGATGGGAAGTTGGGAACTCTAACTGTCTGTCCCATTCATACGTGGATCTCTTGTCTTTACACCTCACTCACTTCATTCTCTTCTCAATCATTTTTCTTTTCAACATCACAATTTTCTTTTCTTAATCAAATCACTATTCAAACAATTTACATTCATTATTTGATGATAAGGGCTCAAGTTTTAATTCAATAATTTTATTTTTTAAGGATTGAATATGAAATTATTATATAATAATTCAACTTTAAGTGTAATTATTAATTGAATTCTTATTAAAAAAAAAGCTCTAGAATAAATTTAAAATATTTTTTAACTTATGTATATTGTAATTTGATTTTGCTATCAATAAAATTATTATTATTTATTGATCAACATTTAATTTTTTATTTAATATTATCTAACTCGTCAGTCAACTCTATTCAAAAATGGGTTGACCGATAAATTAGAGTAAAATGAAAAATAAAATATATGTTAATTGATAAGTTAGAGAGAGAAAAATGAAAATAACAACTTAAACATCTAATTAATGACAAAACCAAAACTAAAATATTTTAAAATCTCACTTCTACAAATTTTTTTAGTATATATTAAATTAAAAATCATTATCATATTATCAAAATTATATGAATCTAATTACAATTACTCGAAATTATGCACTTAAATAAAAGCAACCGTGTGTGACTTTTAAATATGTCATCTTTCTGAATAAATATTCAATCCAGGATTAATATGTATGAAGATTAATACATAATCAACTATAACCATTTATATTATAGCTTGTTTATTTTTCTTTTAATATTTTACAAAATAATATGCTCAATTCACTTTGTTACCTCTATTTATCAGCATATATTTAAAAGAAAATAGTGTAAGCTTTAAAATAATTTTCTCTACAGAATTTGAATTAATTAAATTATAAAGTATAATCGTATTTAAAATTCTTATTTTTGTTGTCAAAATGTCTTTTCTTGAAAAATCAAACACACATTTTTTTCTACAATTAAAGAACTTGATATTTCAATTTGTGATAGTGTTGTGATATATATTCGTATTTGACACATATCCGATATTTTAAAATATTTTATTGATACTTAATAATAAAAAATCTATAAAAATCTATAAAGTAAAAATATTTTTATGATAAAAGTAAGAATTTTTATTTTGACAATGTTTAATATATTTAATTTTAATTTCAATCCATCCAATAAAAATTATATATTTATTATATTTTTTAAAATTTTTAAAATTTTAAATTTTAATAATATACATATTATATATATATATATATATATTATATTTTTAAAATAAATGTATTTAATGTATTAAATATGTGTCTATATATATATAAATATAAATATAAGTTATTGTATATCATAATTCAACCTACTGAATTAATTGCATATACCATAAATCGAAAATCAACCCCACATAATATTTTATAGAGTACAGCTTTAGTTTAAATAATTGTGGGCTCTTAAAACCAAAAGTACTCACTAGATATTTGACAATTAAAAAAACTTTTTTCATTAATTACATTATTTATATCTTTCCTCTAGACTTGTACATGAACCTTCTACTTCTATTTTAGTCATTTTGAATATGGTTTCCCATTATGCATTTCTTTTACAAGCTTATAAAACATAAATATTAATATTATAAATGGTTAAAGATGAAAACTCAATAAAAAAATTGTAGATCCGAGAAAACATTTATCGATGATTAATTCTTTAATCATAAAACATTACAAATAAATAGTTTTAAAGAAATCATAAATCATTTTAAAAAATCTTAACCTTTTCATCATAAAAATAATAAGTGTTGTACTCGGATTCAACTCCTTTAGAGTAAGGTTAATGTATTTAAAAAAAATGCAATAATGATGGAATTAACTAATATAATGTAATTACAATTAAGTTGGGAAGTTCTCTGTTTCTATGACAAATTATATTTATGATGAGATAGATCGGATCTAATTGAAACAAAATTGATTGAAATTTTAATTGCCTTAAGTTTTATTTTTTACAATTGAACCAATCTCTTATTTCTATTTATCTTGGGATTAGGAATTTGAAAATAATGTTTGTTTGGACCTTGCAGGTGGTGGTTGAATTTATATCTATTTATAGAAAAAAAATTATTGAATTCTAGAGTTGTGTTAATTAGTAAACACAAAATTAATTACAATATTTATTAAGTTGGATACTTTGTTGAATATGTGAATTGTATGGTTGTTGAAAGAGTGTTATCTTAAAATATGTTTATATAATTTTGTGCATAACTCCGTTGGGTTATGAGAATATTGTGATGAAGTTTAATACATGTTACATCTAACATTTCAAATTTGCATCATTATATTACTAATTATAGCATTACAAAAAATAGTACTAAGTAATATTTAATTTTATATCATATTTAATTTTAAGGGTAAAATAGTAATTATATAATTTTATTTATTGAAATATTTTTTTAATCTATCATACTTATTACATCATACATAAATTTTTATAAAACTTTTTTTCAAATCCCTTCATCTATTTTTTAAAACCTCTTAATCCAAATAACACCACAATCATTTTTTCATCTCCTCAAATCCATCACTCACTAGTTAATCTTTCCAAAGTAAAAATTCCTTCAAATTTGGGAGGACTAGACAAAAGTACATACATACATATATCTATAAAATTACAATTTCCACAAGTTTCTACACAAACTTACTATTGTCCAACACTCTCACATTCAGTGTCATTTCATCACGTATAACATACAATCATAACAAATAAACAAAATACATACAAACAAAACAAGAGAATAAAGTAAGCTAGTGTGAATATAATAAACCATACCAGATTATGCATTAATTATCTTATGACAAGACAATCTTCCTCATTACAACATTCAAGCACATTAAACATCAACCAAATGTTTACACCACACATGCCCACATTGACACCAAGCAAGAAAATCACAATTCATCTGGTTGAGTCCATGTGACTCTCAACTTAGACATTTGACTATACTTTTAGAAGACACGTGTATAGAATAAACTAAGAAATTTTGTACTTATCATACCATCTACTGTTACTCGGAGCCCGCTCTCTCAAAGACATGAAATAACTAGGACCGAAGTCTCCCCTTAAGTATGACAAGGTAAATTCCTTACACGTGCAAGATTTGATCTTGCTACCAAAACACTAGATGTAGGAACTTCCATTGACTATCACAATTATATATATATATATATATATATATATATATATATATATATATATATATATATATATATATATATATTTTTAT
>Ga0209589_1006771_pt1 | contig 18803 bp, 9 predicted proteins | sample CowpeawhiteBW_FD_187525 | JGI IMG/M metagenome (GOLD analysis project Ga0209589, IMG submission 187525) | Root nodule microbial communities of legume samples collected from California USA - Cow pea white BW (SPAdes) (version 2) | ecosystem: Host-associated > Plants > Roots > Nodule | place: USA...
TATAAAAAAAAATATTAATTTTTTAAATAAATATATATATATATATATATATATATATATATATATATATATAAGTGTGATAATCAATCAAATAATCAAACCATTAAGTAAAAGCAATCTTACTCTTTAAACAACCTTTGAAAAATATGTCAAAACACAAAAAGGGAGACTTGAACTGTATTTCAACATTTTTTTTTTTTGCAATTCACAAAGTATCATCTGATAGCAAATATTCAAATGATATTTTTGGATTGATAGACAATATGCCAATAAAGTTTATAGATATTTTCAAATCTTTCCTTCTTTCGTTAATGTAATACGATAATATGCATTGAACAAGGATAAGATAAAGAAGAAATTACTCTTTGATTTTTATACCGGTTTGTCTGATATTGCAAACTACATCTAGTTTAGATTAAGTGATGTAGTTTCACTTTATAAACTACTGCTACAAGTTAAAAACCCGACAAACTTCTCTAGTATTGTATACTAAATTTAATGTTATAAATATAAAAAATGATTGTTCAATGCATAAGATACTTTAAACATATCAAATTAATTGTTATTAATAATGAGGTCAGCTAAAAGGTTGTTATTAATAATGAGTTCAGCTAAAAGGTTACCAACCACTATGAGACATGAACAAAAGATTTACACACAAGCTTCAGTACTCAAGACACTTATAAATAGAAGTCAATCCTTCTTGATCAACTGATTTTTTATGTGGATTTCCAACATGTTGTTCAACATAGTTAGTTATTTAGAAGTGCAACTTCTATAGATCATCTTATAAATGTAAACCATGAATGTTCTATCTTAGTAAATTCTTCACTTTGTGAACTTCTCTCAACAAAGAGTGTTTAAGTTTTATATGATCTCAAAGTTATCCTTGTAATTTTTCAGTTACATTTTTTTCTTTTGTGACCAAGAGTGTAACATCCTAGTCAAAATTACTTATTTAGAATTAAAAAAATAGAAATTTTAATAACTGCATTTATTAATGAAGTACTTTCCCAAAAATGCAGAAAAATTAAAACTTTATTTTACACGTGCCAAAAGATAAAATCCATAAATACGTTTAACTCTTACTAATATAAAATGATTTTTAGTACTGATTACAAAAATCATCCATAAAATCCTCGCAGTTCAATTCTGCACGTGAAACTGGCTGGCGTTAACCTCTGCGTCGCTAGGCGCACTCGAGCTCTAGGTCGCCTGGCGAGCAACTCACGCCGCCAGGCGCCTTCTAGAGTCTTTTCCAGATTGCTTCCGCCTAGCGGAACCACCCATTCTGTCAGGTGCCACGCGCCCAGTAGCTCACTATTTTCTCCTTGTCACTTGGCGGCTTACCCCGTGCCGGCAGACGCCACATTAGTAACGTCACTATTACTTGTTTTTGGCATTATGGGACTGGTTCTAATGAACCCAAACACTCAACACACAAATCATATTATTAATCATACTTATCTAGTCATAATCATATGACTGAATCGCAATTCACACATTCACATACTGAAGGGTTTCACAATGGAGATCATGTCATTACCCAATAACATATACCCTTATTCTTTTACCACTCAAACAAATCACACTACATCTCAACCAATATTATATTTTGCACATAACGACAATAACCGAAATAGGCACCGTAAGCCTTACTTTTATACTCACTTGATTCAAACTATCACATAATTATACCTATTATTAATTATCTTACATGCACATGCTTCCTTTCCATACACTCTGCCCAATTATTCAATCTTAAGCACAATATTTCCTAGATAATTCGCCCAGACCACCTAACGCGTAACAAAATCACAATGCAACCACGCACTGATGCGTCGCCTGACGACAAATGACGTACTGCCAGGCGGTGCGTGCAAATTCTGGAAAAATCCCAAATTTTCCTTCACATGCGTGAATCCTAAAATCCCCAATCATTTTGTTCTAGCATGCAATTTGGCCATCCTTTAGTGTTCACTCAAACTTATAGGGTTCATGCTTATTCAGTTTGAGATTATTATCATAAAACGTCATTCATACACAAAAATCTTGCATCTTCATCCCCAATCCCATCATAAACCCTAACCCCCAATTATACCAAGATTCATACCCATTTCATCTAGAAATTCACTCTCAGGCAATTATCCACATTAAAATTCACAAGCGCATACATAAAGAATCAATTCAAGCTTCCCAAATATCATAGAAACCACAACAGACCAAGAATTAGGCAACCTAGTTCGTGTCGCTTGGCAGACATCACACAACCACCAGGCGGTTCATAGAGAAAACCCAGAAAAATGGGTTCTGGAGCATGGGTCGCCTGGCGGGTCTTCAACGCCACCAGGCGGTTTCTGGTAGAAACACGAACAATTTACGTAATTTTAGCATAAATCATAGGTCATATGCATTTTATTCAGTACAGAAAGCTCTTCATCTACTTAGTACAAAATACTACTTTTGTTCTTTATTTTAAGAGGAGATTTTAAGATAAAAAAAATAACTAGAAGTAATTTCGTGTCTCATTGTATGCTAAAGTAGGATTGTGAATACTTATAATCAATTTCTTGGTCCTGAGAATCAAAGTGTGAGTTTAATTCTCACATAGATATGTGAAAATTGAGCACTATATAAGAAGGAAAATCTATAAACTCACTATTTTAAGGTTTTGGATTGGAAGTGGTGTCTTTATTTTAAGGAAAATATTTTTGTGGGTCGAACTCATGTTTTCAATTAAATATACAAGCCAATATTCATTCCACATTTATAATATAATTCAAAAACATGTGTGTATATGTGTATAATTCAAAAACGTGTGTGTGATTCAAAAACATGTAATTCAAAAACGTGTGTGTGTGTTTTGAAATATTTTTTAGCTTGAGTGATTAAAGCTTTTTTGCTTGAACATAAATTGGCTCACTTAAGCAAATATTTCCTCTCTTAAGTGAACATTTAGATGAAATAAAGGCTAAGTTGCAATTGTATTTTCACTTGAGTGAAAATAAGGTCGAAAGCAAGGTTATTTCCAACTCTATTTTTGTTTTGGAAAAAAATCTTTTTCTTGAACAAAATTAGGATAAAGAGTAAGGTCCGCATCTATGTTCTATTTTCACTTGAGTGAAAATTCTCTATCTGAGAAAAAAATATATCAGAAAACCAGACTTATGGAACAAAGCAAATTCGTTTTCAAATATCTTTTTCAAAAACATTCTAATAATACAACTTCTAAATAATTCAAAATGATTAATTCAAATCGGGAATTGTTCAAACATCAACAATCATTTCAATTCATCCTTGTTCCTTCAAACTCAAAGTATGTATATTTATATTCACATCAAACTCATAGATTAACATAAGTAAAGTTATAGAAATTAACTCTACTTACCTGAGACATATTGAAAACTTAATATAAGAGAAATTTATACCTTAAAATACATAATCTAATAATTATATCAACTTTTCAATAAGAGTATCCAACTCAAAACATTTTGAAACAATTATTAATCAAACAAAACTCAACAACCCTCTTTAATGTAAACATTTAAATAGTTCTCAACTAGAACAAAATCCATGCATAAAAACTAAAATATAGTGACTAAGCCACTTCCATCCTGGTCATTGCTCCTAAAGTTCTATAAAAAAACAAAAATAGTTTCCCTTACCTACAATGCTTATCTTTAATGAAATTTTTGAAATTCAAACAACATGATCATTTCAAAATCTAGGGACTAAAAGCATAATATTTGAATATAACTAAAGTTTAATATATAATAAAAAAAGTTGAAAGGATTTTTTCTTTTTCAATTGATTCTAGTGAGATTGATGAGAAAATTGTAAAAAAAAAAAAAAGAATAAATAAATTTTTAGAATAAAAGAAAATTTACTCTTTGAAGAACGATTCCTAATTTCTTGATTACTAAAAGTGTGATCAAATTCTAAAATAGATGGGATATTAAGATGTAATTTTAGACACAAGGTGGAAAAAGTAGTTAAATAGAAAAGAGAGTTATAAGACTGAGTTATGAGGAGAGGTTAGATGTAAAATGAATTTAAAATTGGTTTCCAATAACTCTTTTCATAACGATAAATGTCATGGTAAAGTGTTATAGAGTAGTTTTTCTATAAAAGTACTGAATTACTTCTTGATCTTTTATGGAGAGTTAATCCATTCCAAAACATATAGTTTCTAAGGAAGCATGAAATGTTTTATAGGGATGCGTCAGAATTTTATCATGTCATACTATTTAAGGATTTCATTTGATTTTTATTTTGTTACCAGCTATGTGTTGAGGAAAAACACACGTTCATAAAGTGTTGTGCAATAATTCAAATGACCAGAAAATATAATTTTAACATGAAATATATCAAATCTTAAATTAACATAAAATGTTTCTGAATTTCTTTCTACTTTTGGAAAATGCATTTAGAGGAAAAGGTTTTTGTTTTATTTTGGAAAAATTCCGACCTGCCGGATTCGAACCAGCGACCTAAGGATGTCTGTTATAGCCAACTACAGTCCTCCGCTCTACCAACTGAGCTAAGGTCGGTTTGTGCTTATATGCATAAGCATAGTTTTAATTTCATATTATGAGACAATACAATTATAATCCCAAGTGTAAACATTAATATCAAGAAAAATAAATTTAGTATACAATTTATTACAAATTCTTTATATAAATTGTAGTATATCTCAAACAAATAATAATATTACATCAATAAAATAATATATCATTTCGCTCAGTGAAATATCAAAATATGAAATAAAAATATAATTTTATGAAATAAATTATTCATTAATTTAGCGTGAATTAATAAGTTATAATTAAGCCAAATAATATTAAAAGTATAATTTATGGTTTATTTATTTTTACAATACTGCCTTTTTTATTTACTATCGCATATCTAATTAATTTACTTAATAATTAAATCGTTTGTAATAAAAGTGTAATAAAATATTCTAAACATCAGTTATAAGGATTAATCTTATGAGTCGTACAATTTTAGTTCATTGATTAAATCTAACAGAATTTTTTTAGCTCTCTTTAATTCTTGTCTCTTTCTTACATTATTTTATTTAAACGTGTACATTAGATTTTAACTAGTTTCTATTAATTCTTTTATCTTGCAATATTAATCTTCCCTTATTTTTGTTAGATACTCAACATATTGTTTGGACTAGGAACAAAAAATTCATATACACTTTGCAATAATATTAAACCGAAATTACTATATTTTAAGTACATTTTTTTACAGTATATCTTAAAGATATAAACCATGTTGTTTTGCCTAAAAGAAAATAAAATAAGTGACATTAAACAATTGCAAAAGTAATTTGTTACAAAAATTAAATTTCTATATATATATATATATATATATATATATATATATATATATATATATATAGCATACTTAAACCTCTTCAAACCTTTAAATATTGATTTGTCTGTGATTAGAAGATTAATTATTGGAGCTTATAAGGAATAAATTTCTAAAGCCATACCTGTTCTGAGAAAATATTATTGAAAAAAAAAAAAAAAGAATCAGGGATGGACAAACTGAATTGTGGCTGCTACAAATAAAGAAATTCTAATTTTTCTACAAAGTATCTTGATAAATAAAGAATGTATTGAACTGTTCAAGTTTTCACTTGGCCAATTTATGTTGTGAATGATTCAAGATCATTTATATCTTCAAACACTCTTCTGTTATTGAAATACTTTAGTACTGAAGTTGTTGACAGCGGCATCAAAATTGGTCTCTAAGTGTGACCCAGTCCTTCAAAAAAATTTCGTATTCAACCCATTTAAACTATATCGTCATCAATGTAATATATTGAAACAAAGTCTAACCTAAACTTTGATTAAGTTAACGATGATCCCTCATAAAATAATATTACTGGAACAAGTATAAGAAACAAAGCCAAGGTGAAGACGTAACACCGAAACAATTACGTTTTCTTTTTCGCATGGGGCATCTCCTTGGTCTACTCTTTGATCAAGTACGCATGTAGTTGTTAAGGAATGCTTCCTCACTAAATAAAATATTAATTACGGTGAATACAATTTGCAAAGCAATTAATGATTCATCCTTATAAATACCGATCTCCAAATGAATCAAAAACTCACTTCTCACAACATTACATAGCAGAAGAATCGTTTGAGTATACCAAAAGGAAAAAAAAAAATGAAAGGTGTTTACTTGCTTGTTGCCGTCTTGGCTCTCACTTCCTCACTTGTGTCTTCCTATGACCCTAGTCCCCTCCAAGACTTTTGTGTGGCAATCAAGGAATCCGATGGTGGTACGTAAAAATATTCCACGAAAGATGCATATATATCTTGATTTTATCTCGTATTACATTTTTTTTATCTTTCTTTTCTTATCGTATCATATAACTTATAAACTTTTATTTGTATTATCTTTTTTAAGTTTATATCAATCAGCTGTTATAATACCTTTTTATATCCATGCATTTTTGAAAATATTATTTAAATCATACTAACCATTTTTTTGTAATTTGTAGTGTTTGTGAATGGAAAATTTTGTAAAGATCCTAAGACTGTGAAAGCTGAAGATTTCTTCTTACATGTGGAACCTGGGAACACTGACAATCCACTGAATGCAAATGTGACTGCTGTGGCTGTTGATCAACTACCTGGACTAAACACGTTGGGTATATCTTTGGCTCGCATAGATTTTGCACCAAAAGGTTTAAACCCTCCCCACACCCACCCACGTGGTACAGAGATCCTTATAGTTCTCGAAGGAACTCTTTATGTTGGATTTGTAACCTCAAATCAAGATGGAAATCGTCTTTTCACCAAAGTGTTGAACAAGGGTGATGTCTTTGTCTTCCCAATTGGTCTCGTTCACTTCCAACTCAACGTCGGATATGGCAATGCTGTTGCTATTGCTAGTCTTAGCAGTCAAAATCCAGGAACTATTACAATTGCAAACGCTTTGTTTAAAGCTGTTCCACCTATTTCTGTTGAGGTTCTCGCTAGAGCTCTTCAAGTAGATAACAAAGTAATTGAAGATCTTCAAAGGAAACAATGGTATGGCAAGGACTAGTCGGGGAACATGGTCCATCATTTCTTATTCTACAACTATAATGAATTTCATGTTTCTATATATATCACCCGAGGCAGTAGACCTCTAAATAATTATTGATATAATAAATAAAGTGCATCTGGATTGTTTTCGTATACCGTAATGTTGTTTTCAGTTGTAGTTTCATTTGGTTTATTCCAATGTTTGTCAATTTAATGGAACAACCAATATTTGCAAAAATTGTGCTTGGATCTAATTCTAGTCTTTAAGATAACACATGGTTAATTAAGTTTGGTTTGACGATGTTTTCTTAAATAATTTCTTGATAGTACTATTTGAATTAAGTTAGATTGTTCTATTTTCCGTAAATATTTACATAGGAATACCAAAGTAAGTCAACTTGACTTACATGGGTTGACTTATCACAAATCAATCTAAAAATGAGTCAGATAATCCCAAATCACTTTTTGGTAAGTCATAAATTGTATAAGCCGACTTAATCCACCTGGGGTACTGGGTTAGTAGGTTGACTCATTGAATGAAGTTTTATTCTTTCAATTTATTTTATATATTTATTGTAGTACAATAAAAATTAATAAACTCAATTCATTTTTTATAGTATTATAATCAAAGTGTTTACCTATTTCTCCAACTATTATTATAAAGACAGTAGTTGAAAATTAAAGTGTTTACCTACATAATTTGGCAAACAAATTAATTAAACATTCAAACTATTCAAAGATTATTGATCCACATTCCAATATTTAAAAAATCAAATTGTCAACCTACATAATTACAAGTAGTAAAGAATTATAATAAAAAACTTATGAAAAAATTGTAAAAAGTTAATAAAAGGTTGTTGTCGGTAGGTTATAGGTTAACACACCTTCAACCCAACTTGAACCTATTTTTAACACACAAATTAAGTGAACTGGTTCAGTTTGACCTATATTTAAAAAAATTGATTTTTTTTCTTTTGAACTTGAATCGATGATGAACCATATCGACTTACGGATTGAAACCTAATTTGACATTCCTAATATAATTTACATAACACTAGTGCAGATTTGACATTTTACTTCGCCTTATAGGCCTCGGTTATAGTGGAACCGAAGCCTATAAGGAGGCAGTGACATTTTTGCAATTTCGTCCAACTATATTGCCTCGGGTCGACTAAAAACCTGTGCAGTAAGAGGTTTTAGGTCTCGGTTACAAAAGAACCGAAGCCTATAAGGCAACCTGATAACCCTAATTTCAAAAATGCCACCAGCGTCAGTATTATTGGTCTCGTATTTTTATGGACCGAGGCAATAAAGGGCTTTAGGCCTCGGTTATTAATTGAACCGAGGCCATAAAGCATGTTATAATTCCCAATTCGCGAACCCTATTCATCGTCTCGCATAATTTTCTTCCTTCTGCACGAACATTTGCATTCTCTTCTCTCTTCACGAACGTTTACTACTCTGCCACCACCAATTCTCTTCTCTCTACACCAACCTCCAAGTTTTGGTCTTCGGCGAGCTTCATCTAGCGATTGTGCCAACGACTAGGGGTTTTCATCGGAGTCGCCTTGCCTCAGTCCCCTGGAACCTCCTCCATCACGACGGCTGCGCCGCCTCTGAACGGCTTGCTCCTCCGTCTCTTTCTCTCGTGCATAGCGCAACACCTAAGCCCTAAGTTGTCATCTCCAGCATCCCACAGTTCCCTGAATTCGTCGAGAGCGTATGCCAGCTCGTCGATGTGGACCCCGCACACCAGAAAATCTTTGTCCACGGCCTCAGTTGGGACGCCACTACCGAAACCCTAACTTCCGTGTTTGGGAAATATGGCGAGATCGAGGACTGCAAGGCCATCACCGACAAAGTCTCTGGAAAATCGAAGGGTTACACATTCATCCTTTTCAAGCACAGGGATGATGCTTGCAAGGCGCTGAAAAATCCACAGAAGAATTGGAAACCATACAACTTGTTGTCAGTTGGCCTATGCTGGCCCTGTGTCGGCACCTCCTCCGAACACCAACCTGGTTTCTGAGTATACGCAAAGAAAGATATTCGTGTTCGATTTGGGTTTGTTTCTGGATTTTGTTATCACGATTGGGGTCTCTGGATTGGTTGCATTCTATCATCAGATTGAATTCGGGAGGCGTTTCTGGATTGGTTGTAACGTTCCAAGTATATGACTTCGGTTAAACCATAACTGAGGCAGAAAGAGGGTGTTTTTGCTTCTATTGACACCCGGGGCCAAAAGTTACCCCTATTTGTCTCACCCCAATATGCCTCGGTTCTGGAACCGGGGCAAAATATTGAAAATAACCGATGCCAAAAGCCCTTACTGCACTGGTGTAATTATATTACGACCAAAAACATATTAAAACTATTGAAAGTTTCACATCGACTAGAGATAAGACAATTTCGTAGTATATAAATGTGGTGCAAACCTCACTTTACAAGCTGATTTTGTGGGCTTAAGGGCTTTAAACCCATTTCTTACATGATATCAGAGCCATTGTTTAAAAAAACCTATCCTATAGCAAGATTTCTTCTTGAACATTCTGTTTCACCCGCTATTAGACCGGACCACCCATTTCTAGACCCATGCATGAGATGTATATACCTTTACGTGAGGGGGGGGGGTGTTGGAAGTCTCACATTAACTAGAGATAAGACAATTTCATAGTATATAAGTGGGATACAAATCCCACCTTACAATTTGATTTTGTGGGGTTGAATTAGGCTTTAAGCCCACCTCTATCAAAAACCTATATTATTATCAAACTAAAAAAATGTCCATTTGTTAACACCATAGAAGTGTGTAACTTTTACCTTAGAAAATAGCTTTTATTTTCAAATTACATATGCTTTTACTTTAAAACATGGATTACTCGTAAAATTTTATTTGATTGAAAAATGGATTACTCTTACAAAACTTTTTTTAGGTCTCTTTAATTCATTGTCTCTTTCTTACATTTTTTATATATACGTGTACAATTGATTTTAACTAGTTTCTACTAATTCTTTTATCTTGTAATATCCATTTATCACTTTTTTTGGTTAGATACTCAACATATATATTGTGTGGACTAGGAACAAAAATTCATATCACATTTTGTAATAATATTAAACCGAAATTACTATATTTTTTCAATTTTTTACAGTATATCGTAAAGATATAGTCCATGTTGTTTTGCCTAAAAGAAAATAAAATAAGTAACATTACACAATTGCAAAAATAATTTGTTACAAAAATATCCATATATATATATATATATATATATATATATCATAATTAAACATATTTAAACCTTTAAATATTGACTTGATTTTGATTCTAAAATGAGAAGATTAATTATAGGAGCTTAGTTTAGGAATAAATTTAAGCCATACCTGTTCTAAGAAAATATAATGGAAAAATTAAGAAAAACGAAAATACAAGATCAAAGATGGACAAACCGAAGATCGTGGCTGCTACTAAATCAACGTGGGATTTTACGAACAACATTTATCTCCATTTACGGATTTTGACCAATATTTATGGAAGAGACAAAATAATATATTCAAATTTTTCTTTTATCGATACAAGCAAATTTAGTAAGTTTGAAGAGAAATTTTTTTAAAACATGAACTTGTTTGGAATCGTGAGAGTGAAGAAAACTCATTGATTAAGGGATTAGAGTTCCTTCTTGTTCTTATTTAGCCCCTTTTTCATTCCTTCTTCTCAACTGTGTCGCCCCATTCTCCATCGTTTGTTGTCATGTTTGTACTTGCTCGATGTCATGGTCGCATTCACTCGCCATCGCAATCACGTTCGCTTGTCATTGTGACCGTGTTTGCACTAACGCTCGCTTATCGTCACGGTTAGTCACCATTGTAGTCACTCCTTTCTGCGAGGTTGGGTGAAGAGGAAAGCAAATCCTTCTTAGCCCTTGCATTTCATGTCCTAGTCCCTATGTTTTTGTGTCTCAACTCCTGCATTTCGTGTCTTAGTCTGATAAGTGGATATTGATTCCATTTTAGATGCTACTCATCAATTGGTTTGGTTGTTTTTTTATGCCTTTGAAACCTAGGTGTAAAGTGAAGATGAAGAAGAGAAAAGAAGAGAGGAAGAAGAAAGGGAAATAACAAAGAAAAGAAAAATGTAAAAAAAAACAAAAAAATTATTTTAATCCAACGTCAGCCAAGTATTCTGACCTTTTAATCTAGTCGACATGGCCATTAGACACATCACCTAAAAGTTGACGTCCTTGGTTATGAAAAATGTATTCCATGCATTATTAAAATATAAGAATGCATTTTATATGGACTTTTCGAGATGGACAAATTCCAATTTCACATGTAAGTTGATGGACCAAAAACATACTTAACCCAAAAATAAAAGTAGTAGTTAGAAAACACGAGAAATGTAAATACATATTTTCTGGAAACACCAAATGCAAAATCAATCAATATTTCAAATAAGAAAAGAACAAACTTTTTATTAAGAATAATTACAAAAAAAACTTTTATCTTTTATCATTTGTAACTAATGTTGTGCAATGAATGTCATAGACAAACTTATGGAAGAGAACCCTTTCTTCTCTACCTCAAATGTGATCAAATAAAAGTCAACTGAAAGAAGTAAATTATAATTTTACCCTTATTTTAATTTATCCAAATTATATTACAAATTTACATAAAAATATTTCTTAACATTAAATTTGAATATCAATCTTACATTATATATATATATATATATATATATATATATATATATATATATATATGGTTACTATATATTCTAAGCATAATTAAGTAGTTATTAAGGTATATAAATTTAGGGTTAACTACGTATTTGGTTTCTAAAACTCAAATTTTGAATTCGTCCTTATTTCAATGTTTGATTCAGTTTGGTCCTCATATTTAAGAAATGCATGAATGCAGTTCTTCTCACCTAAAAACATTATATTTTTTTTTGGACGTGGCAAATGGTGATGCCATGTGTGTTTAAGTGTGTGTCTAAGTTTTTGTCCACATGTACCTTTCTTTCCCCTTTCCTCACCTTTCCCACGATTCTTCCTCTTGTCGCACCCTCCATGGCCACTCCTCCCCCCTCCCCCTCACCCTCATGACCTCTTAACCTCCATCATCTCGTTATGAAGGGATTGTGAAATAAAATTTAGAGCGTGGAAAAACCCTAATTCATGTTTGAGGAAGAGGTAAAAGGCGTGCAAATGGCACTCCTTGGCTTGATGGTTGTGGTAGAGAATGAGATTGACGAAAGAGAGGGAGAAGAGGGAACAAGAATTGATGTTATGTTGTTAATTTGAATTAATGGAAGTTGCACTTTAGCAGTGTTTGTAGCAATTATAAAATGTGTGTTATGCAATTTAGGAGGAATCGTTAACATTATTTTCTCTCGGTTGCAATCAGTTTAATTTGTTCAATACAATATATTATATATCTAAACCAATTCCTTGCCCCTTGCTTGCTTAATGTTTTATTTGAAGTTTGAATAATTGAAGTTAATATGGGAAAGATGAACATTTTTGGGTTAGATTTTGGAGTAGAGGAAGATGAGGAGACTAAGTAGAAAAAGTTGATATTTTGTAAATAGTTTATGTGAATTAACATACTGAAAGGAAAAGTGAAATGTCATGACTTAAGCATGCTAGAGATTTAGAATTAGAATGAAGGTATTGTAGCTAGAAGTGGGGGAAGGGAGGGTGGAAGAGGGGGAAGAGTGACTATGAAGGGTGGGGGAGGAGCAAGAATTAGGGGGAAGGTGGGAGAGAAGGAGAAAAGAGTACACGTGGACTTGTACACTTGGAGACACATGACAATACCATTTGCCACCTAAACAAAATTATTGTAGTTAAGTGGGGAGTATTGCTTTCATGCATTTCTTAAGTAAGAGGACCAAATAAGTTCAAACTTTGAAATAGGGATGGGTTCCAAAATCACGTTATACTTTACATATGAAAAACATAATTAACCCTATAATTTATTACACCAATTAAATCATTTATTATATTTTATGATATTTTTTCTATTTTGTTTTCATTTTTCATTCTCTTACTCTTAATTTAAAGATGAAATATATTTTTTGTTCTCAATCTATTTTTAAAAAATGTATTTCTTTTCTAAACTAAACTATATACATATTTCATTCATGCATTATATAAAATTCATGTAAATTCTCATTCTAGCAAATGACGCATAAGGATTATATTTGTAACACCTAAAAGTTAAACCATCAAGAATACTATAAACCCATCAAAGGATTTATATAAAACTATAATCATAAATAATACAACCATAATTACACTATAGAGAGAAATATTTATTCAAGGATCGTTAAAATAAAATAAATTTTTGTATATCCTTATTATCTTTCAAATATTCTTTCTGTAGTTGTACATATTTGCTTGTATACATAGTATAGTCATCACATTCCACAATACAAACAACAAATGCAAGAGTAAGCTATTGAAAAAAAAAATTACTTAAGAAAGTGTGTGTATGTGTGTGTATTTTAATTGACAAGTCACTTGTATTCAAAACTTCTCAGAGATAACAATGATTTAATGACCTAACTGAGTGCTCTATCTTTTCTAAATTGCTTCAACTAGTGTTCATGGGTTTCAAAATGTCAAACTAGTCTTTTTACCTGTGCAACGCACACTTTCTTTTAATACACATTATTTGGTTGTTTTAAATTAATCTAAGTTTTAAATATTATTAAAAAAATAAAGTAACTAATAATAAAAGTAAGGTATAATCTGATTTAGTCCCTAATTTTTTGGTTTAGTTCAATTTGGTCCCCTTATTATTGGTTGGTTCAATTTAGTCCCCCAATTATTTAGAAAGGTTTAATTTGATCCCCATCGTTAAGTTGGAGTTAACACTGTGTTTGTTAGGACACGTCACAACAATAATTTGACACGTGGTAGATTATAAATTTTTAGGAAAAAAAATTAAAAAAATAAAAAAAATGAAAAATTTTATGGCTTGACACGTGTCCTGTACGGACATAATGTTAACTCCAACTTAATTGAGAGGACCAAATTGAACCCTATTAAATAATTAGGGACTTAATTAAACCAACCAATAATAAGGGGACCAAATTGAACTAAACCAAAAAATTAAGGGACTAAATCAGTAGTTATACCTAAAAGTAATTATCAGTTATTGTTATACAATTATATGTATTGTATATAATAAATTCAAAACATAATGTAAAAGAAATAAATCTTTAAAACCATATCTTAAACCTTTCATACCATCATTTGTAAATAAACTGGAGTTCATCATTTGTAATGTGTAATTTGAATAAAAGAATCAACATCATTAGTATTAATAAAGCTTTAATTTTTGATGAATTAAAATTCCAAAAGTTGGCCAACAACTCTGAAAAAGTAATATAATAATTTACCATGTGACATCCTTTGCACAAACTTCCAAATGCTTAAGGAAAAAGAGTAGTAAAAAAGAATTTACTTAAGGGTGTGTTCGTTTGGGTGAATGTACTATTCACAAAGAATGAGAAGTGATGATCAGCGAGTGAATAATGTGTTCTTTTGAAGGTGATACAAGGTGAATGAAGGAGATGATTAGGAAGATTCACTGAAAATCCAATCCAATCCCACTACCTATAGTGAGATTAGAGGGTGACACGACCGAATTTACCAAATTACCCATTCACTTATATTCATTCTCTTATTATGAAAAAATAACATAATAAAAATTAGTAACACAAATAATAATTTATTAATCTTATAATAAACATTTATTACTTCTAAAATTACTATTAAAAAGAAAAGAAAAGTCTCCATGTAAATAAATTATTTTCCACCTTATATATTAAATTTATTTTCATTCAAAATATATTGTATTATTCATTTTTTTATAAATATAGTTTTTTTTTTTATATTTTCAATCATTTAATAAAATTTATAAAAATAATTCTAAATCACTTATATATAATTTTATATTACTTATAACAATAGGGACATTTTGGTAATCTAACTTTTTTATCTATTAAAAGTTTTCTTAATATGTCACATTAGTCAATTCCGTCACAAACTTTTACAAACTCCACTCCCTAATTCCGCCTTACCAATAGGGTCTTTGGGCATGCCCAATCCGTACAGGTCGTCGGGTACGACATGTCTGAGTCGTCAAGTTGGCTCAGTCCGTCCAAGTCTTCAGGCTCGCTTGGCCTGTTTGGATCATCGAGTTCGCCCGACTTGTTCGGGTCGTCAAGCCCGCCCAGCCTGTTCGTGTCTTTGGGCTTGCTCGGCCCGTTCAAATCGTTAGTTTGATGACATAAATTTTATGGTTTGAGAGCCTTATTCTTTACATTAATATCATTATTTTGATATTAGAATCTTCACTGTATCTTAGGTTGACCATATAAATGAAATTTATAAATAAAGAAAATATTGAATCCTTTAAAGTGTATATATACATCAATATATATCAGATGATATTTACAAAGCAACAAACTTAAAAAAGTCGCAAGTTTGGGGGATACTACAACAAAAACATGCACTCAAATATAAAAAGACAGTTATTAAGTATCTAAAAAAAACTGTAGAAAGTTTACAACTTCTCCTTTTTAATACTTTTTCGTGTGTTTGATGTTAAGGGATATCTTCCAAACCATCCCATTCAAAGCTAGTATCTGGTGATAATTGTTTTCAAGGTGCAGAACATAATTCAATATCAGGATTGTGGTTTGTAGTGCTAGTCAAACTTATCTGCAATCAAATTAGGAATGAGTTTATGAGGGTAGAAATATTATGTTCTTAGTGTAAATACTATATTTCTAGATGTTGCTGGATTTGTATTGCATCATACTACTCTATGAGTAGCTGAATTCTCTATGGTGATATCAATGGAGATGTAATCTTCTTATACTTTCTTTCCATTTATGCATATTATATCGTAGATGTTTATATTTTCCTTTGATTTGGTTTATGCTTAATGCTTGTCCTAGGATACTCACTAATTCAAAAGCCAAATTAAAACAATAACCAGGGATGGAACTATGTGTTTGACCCCTAGTGATCTGACGCTTAATGCAGTTATTAGGCAAATCTTGTGTCAATGAATTGAGTAAGCAATATAAGACTTTGATAGGAACAACTAAAGGGATCTATGTGTTCTTTGTCTTAGAGAACAAGGAAAGTAATATCCATCACCAAGATTATCTTTAGACGTGAGGATATATCTGGTTAAGTTGAGCAAAGATCTGCAGCCTTGGAGTAATTCTTTGAGATTGATCCTCCATAAGGTTACAAAGTAATCTTGTTACAAGAAAAATTTGCGTAAGGTTACTTAGACCTTTATCTTGCATAAATTAATTTTGCATATATGAATTATAAGTATTTGAAGGTTGTTGTATTCATTGAATCTATCATAGTTGCTTCTAGACATATAAACTAAATCTAACCTCCACTTCACTCAATCTATATAATTACTATTATCTATATTTACTTGCACTCTTTATAAAAATCCAAACTACCAATGTACTTGTTAAAATCCATACGGATGCGACACTTGTTGAAACTACTACGCACCGGTGCACTTGCTGGAAATAATTGTTGAGAAACAGTCTTCATTGTTCTTCGTATTCTCAGGTATCTTCGGGGCACTCAGTTTCAGTCCTTTTTGCTTTCTTCTACATCATCTTTAGACTTGTGTGCCTATTTTGATGCAGGTTGGAATGGTGATATAATCATCGAAAATCCACTACTATAGGTGGAGTATTTTTCTTGGTGAATAATTTATATCATGCAAGAGTAAGAAACAACATGTTACATCTCGATCGTCCACATAAGCTGAGTATCACGCCATGGGTTTGACTACTTGTGAGATTATTTGGTTGCGTTGGTTACTTACAAATATTAGTGTCTATTTGAAAGATCCTTTGTCTCTACATTGTGATAATGAAAATGCTATTCATATTGCTCGTAACTATGATTTTCATGTTCGAACCAAGCATATTGACACATATTGTCGTTTTACTCATCATCATCTTCAACTTGGCATTATATATTTACGATTTGTTCCTTTGGCTCTACAGATTGCATATATGTTTACCAAGCCGCATTCCATTTTATGCTTTCACTTTTTTATTTGACAAACTCTCAATGTTTTAGGCCTATTTACTTGTGACTTTTAGGGTTTGCTTTGTTTGTACAATATAACACAGTTTTTGTAACATTTTCTATCATCAATAATACACAATCTCCTTCTTCAAATATTTATTTAATTTCTACAATAATATATTATACTCAATTTTTGAACTTTGTTTGTCACATACTAAACTCTTACATATTGTTTATCAGAGAGAATGCATTACATGAAATGTATAGATACAATAACGGTGTGTTTGGAAGAGGCAATTCAAGAGGGTGATTCATTTATTTGGAGAATTTGAAATTCTTGTCACTTAACCTCACACTCTAGACTCAACCCCAAACGTACCCGACAAACCTAACAACCATGACACGCTGGGTTGGCCAAACACTCCAGACGGATCATACTGACCTGACATCACAAACAGATCGAGCATGCCCGATGACCTAAACAGACCGGGTGACCTAATGACACAAACGGGTCGGGCGGTCTTGACAACTCAAATAGGTTAGCGGGTTAGATGGCCCAAGCAAGACAGGCGAGCTCGGTGACCCACACGGGTTGGACGGGCCAAACGACTTAGAGGTGTCGGGTGGGCCTAACGACCCAAACGTGTCGAGCAGGCAAAACAACTTGACTGACCTGTTGACCTGACAAGCCTTACCGACCTAATGACCTAGTCAGGTCTGATTGATCTAACAACCTAGACAGGCCTAATAGGTCCGATACCGAACAGCCCGATGACCTTGTCAGGTCGGGTAGGCCTAACGACACAGATTTATTGGGTGTGCCCAACGACATAAATAGGCTCGACAATCCAGATGGGTCAGCAGGCCGGATGACCCAGATGGGTCGGGAGGGCCCGGTGATCTAGTTAGTCCAAGTTGGGCCAACGACCTAGACGAGTTGGGTCGGGCTAGGTTGATGAACTTAACGGGCATGATCGGACCGTATGGGTCGTTAGGCTTATTAATCTTGTCTGGATCGTCGAGCCGACCCAACCTAGCCCATCTGAGTTTCCTATCCCGGCTGAGTCATCGGGTTAGCTCGACCCATCTAGGTTGTCCCGACCCATTTGGGTTGTCGAGTCCATTTCTAAATTTATCATGAACTCAAAACATAATTAAGCCTAAAATAAGTAGTTTTAAAATGAAATTTTATCTCACAAAAAATTTAATTATTTTATTCAAATAAAAAATTAAAATGTAAGGTATTTTAATTTCTTTGTCCAAACAAGTTATTTAGAAAATGAAGGAAATTTAATTGCAAGCAATTCAAATACAATGCATTTCAATTTCTCAAACATTTTTGAAATGCTTCCTCCAAACACAAAGGTAAGTATATATTTCATTTATGGATGGAACACAACTTTTGAAACGAAACATGTAATTTTAATTTAAACAACTTTACATTTGACTATTATTTTTTTTACTTTTCTGCTCCTCAAATTCATTTCCCAATATAAATATATCCTTAAAAATTACTAGATAGGTTGGTAATATGATATCATATATAAATAAAATGGATAGATATTTGTGTAATAATTTAGTGATAGGGTGCTTGATCCGGGTCTCACGTTAGCTGCATTATTCAGATAAAGACAATATCGAAGTGAAAAAGTAGCACTAAAGTTAG
>Ga0209589_1006776_pt1 | contig 18801 bp, 9 predicted proteins | sample CowpeawhiteBW_FD_187525 | JGI IMG/M metagenome (GOLD analysis project Ga0209589, IMG submission 187525) | Root nodule microbial communities of legume samples collected from California USA - Cow pea white BW (SPAdes) (version 2) | ecosystem: Host-associated > Plants > Roots > Nodule | place: USA...
CCATTTCTGATAGCACTCACTGTTTTCCCAAACCTCACTAGTGTATCACTCTTCCCAACCCAGTTCAGAAAACAAAGCTCTCTAGTGTTTCTCTCTCTCACTCACAAGTAAGTTTTGGGTTCAGGCCCTGTGACGAAGCTCTTGATACCAAATTGTGAATGTATCGTAAAAAGCTCTTTGTATGCAATCTGAAACTGTTATCTATTTCATCAAATTACACTGTTTAAATAAACTGCAAAAGAAAAAACTGCTCTCCCTCACTATGCGAGAAACTAATGGGCAGTTTCCTAATAATATGGTGGCTAATATTTAGCTCCCACAATCCCCTAAGATTCGGTCAGCATAAGACCGTTATTCAGAACAGAAATTTAAATAAAACATAACAAATCTGCAATTTTAAAAACATAGAAAATATCTCCTAACAGTAACCACTACCTAGGTCATGTGAGTTTAATTGTAATTCAACCATATACAACCACGTGTACTTGTAATTATAAGAAAAAATAAAATCCAATTATATATGCATAATTGCAAATCCATTAGAAAATACCTTTTTACACATAAAAAAACTCTAACGTCGTTTGCCCTCCAGAACATTTTACATTCTTTCATAAAATATAAAGACGAAATTAGGATACGTTCGTTTAAGAACGAAATAATTTTTTTTTTCGACAGTTCGGAAATGGAAAATATTTTTCACTCTTTATTTTAACGTATGCATATATTTATACCACTTTGCACCTCCATATATAGAACTAAATAAAAAAAAAAAACATAATTTCCATTAAAACTGTTGAGAGGAGTGAATTCGACAAATTATACAAAGTTTGTCTATTTGTACACATGTCATTTTTCTTTAAACTAATCCTTGTAAACACCAACACCAAATGTTTGATGTTCTTACCTGCGCATAAACTGTTTTAAATATGCTTCACCCAGCCAGCACCCTAGCAAGTAGTATTAAATAGAATTATAAATTATTTAAGCATTTATATTAATCTTTCTCTTTAATAAAGTTTTATTACTTTATTCCAAATTACATGAAATATATTAGTTAATCTTAAAAAATAAATAAGTACCTGATTTATAAGTTTATAAAGTTCTATACATTTTAGTTAATAATTTTTTTAATTAAAGAGTACATGATATAGTTAAACTCTTATAACTGGATAAGGATTGTCTTTAATATACATATTAAAGAGATTTAATATATTAAGTTGATAAAAAAAATTTAATTGATTGACAAAAATTCTATACATCTTAGCTAAGCATATATTTCTATTCCTCATTTCATGATTTAGTTCTATGAGTTTAATAACGACTATGAATATTGTATAGATAAATAAAATTTAATTAACAATAAATTAATTTCCTAATAGATTTATAAAGTTGTATAGATTTTATGTATGGAATATTTGTTTTTATTGAAAAATACATGATGTAGTTGGATTAAGAGAAATGAATAAGGAATGTATGTAGTGCTTACATACATAGATAATAATATAATAACCTATTTTAAAAATTAAATTCTTATTGATAGATTTAAAAAGTTATATGTATTTTTATCAAAATTTCGTGTGTTCCAATTACATAAAAGTTTTTTCTTTTAATTTTAGTTATTCATTTTTTGTCAATGGGAGAGTTGAACCCACAACCTCTTCCACCCTCTTTTTCAAGCCTACCAAATTAACATTATATCTCCAAATTGGTCGTTGGGAAGTTAAACACACAACCTATCTCACCCTTCCCTTCCAACCTTACCACTAAGTCATCCTTATATGTCCATATGTAGAAGTTGAATTAAAAGAACAAGATCATTTTTTTAATGATCAATTTTTGACGTATAACTATATGTAAATCTCATTTTACAAAGTTGAATTTATAAGACTGAACTAGAGTTAAATTCTATTTTCTTAAGATAATATAAGGATCACTCAAAGTCTATCTTAGTCAAAATTATTGGGTATAGTGTGTTATCTACTACCAAATTTTCCTAGTTTCACGTTCAAGATGTTTAATCATCGATATAGAAAATGTGTGTTAAAGAATTCACATCAAATAGCATATACCCAAATTAGAGTGTATAAGTTGACATAAATCTTATCTTATAAATTGGTTCTGGTCTACTGAGTTTTTTTTTTTCTTCTTTTTTTCTTCTGTTTCTTCCTATTATTTTGAACACTCTCAATTTACTTTATTTTTTTCTCTAAAAATAAGTTAATATAGTTCAACATATTAAATTAATAGCAATAATGTCAAATATTATTGTAATAATGTTCTCACCAAGAATTTGATAAAAAAAATTAGGTTACATTATGTTTAAAATAATGAGATTAAATTAAAAATATTCAAAATAATGAGACTGAATTTTAAAAAATATCATAACAGGAAACAAATAATTAAAGATAATTAAAAAATGAATTAAGTTGTCTAATTCATTACCTTATAATATTCTATGCACTAGTTAAGATTTTTTTTCCTTATTTTAAATTACATCCTTTTTGTTGTTTTCTAACAACCGATTAAAGTTTATGTCTATTATATAGATTAGATAGAACTTAAAATATTAATTTAATTAGGAAAATTAATTAAATTTGATAATTTTCTTTATTTTCATAAATTTTATTTAAAAATTACACTATTTAATATAATTCTAAGCTAAAATAATAATTGTTTTTAATTTATAGAAAAGGAGAGTTTAATATATTAATTTAGTTATGAAATGAATTTACATTTCCTAATTTGTTTTCTTTATACAATTTAATTAATACTTTAACTTCTAATTACATTATTTAGTTGAACTAAAAACATGAATATAGACAGTTTTTAATGTAGAGAAATGAAGAATTAATATATTAATTCAATTGTAAAATAAATTAAATTGCCTAATTTATTCATTGTTACATATTCTTGTTAAGATTTTTTCATTCCAATTACAGAATTTATCTAGATTCTAAGAACTGAATGATGATTACTCGTAATATAGGAAAAATAAGAATTTAATGTATTAATTTAATTAAAAAATGAATTAATTTTCTAATTTGATTTTAGTTTAAATTTGTATTCCAAATTACATTTATCTGAGTTAATGACTGTTTTAGTGTATAATAAAAGAGAATTAAATACATTCAGTTGATTATAAAAAATAAAATTAAATGACCTAATTTTTTTATTTTTTACAAATTTTAGATAATATTTTTACTTCTAATCAGATGATTTAGTAAAATTTTAAAATAAAAATATATATACTCAGCACTTTTGATTTTTCTTTTCTTTCTATCGAAGATGGGATATTGTCTAGAGTAAAACAAAGGGAAAGTATTAATTGAAAATGATTTTTTTTATCAGCAATTGAAGATAACTTAATGTATTAAATGAATTATTATAAATTAATTAAGAGATTAAAAATTAAATTATGTTTTTCAATTAATGAATATTTTACTTTTATTATTAAACATCTATTTACAATAAATATCTTCTCCATTCTTAACTTCAGTTTAAAAGCCATTAAATATTAAATTCTTTTATCAATGACATTTTCAATATATTTCAAGCAACACTAAATGCATGTTCGTAGTGCAGTGCGTTATACACGTAGAAAGAGAAAAAATAAATGAGACAATTATGAATACAACAAGACCAATTAAACAGAAGATAATAATAATAATAATAATAAAAATAATACTAATAATAATAAATTTTAAATATATTTCAAAATTTTACTGACTATAACAACCATTTTCATATAATAATAATAAATTATATTAGCAAATAATGTTATAAAAGTTGTAAAAAATAAAATGTAATAAATAACATTTAAAATGTGAAATGCATTAATGAACCATAAATGTTTAATATATATAAAATAAAAATAACCAACCATTTGAGGAAAAAAACAAAGTTTGCATTCTGTCACTTATTTGATGAGAAGCGTTACATTGTATCAGTTGACGAAAATGAAAATTTCAAACCGTGTGTGTGGTCCAATCGTCGTCACACGTGTGAAAATGCGTGCCACCATTTCTCACATTCTATTTCCCTCTCTTGTATATATCTCTCTCTATATATCTGTGCACTTCACTCTTCACTCACTTTTCTTCTCTCTCTTCTCTGTGATTCTCACCATGCACGTGCATTTCCTTCACCATCTTTACTAGTTCTTCTTCTGAATTGGGTCTCTCTCTCTCTCTCTCTCTCTCTCTCTGCGTTTTCTTCCTCACCTTGTTGGACTTTACCAAACTGTGAAGATGAGTTCACGATCCTTGAGGGGAAATCGTCAGAGGAAAATGTTGCAGCTGGACCTGAACCTGGTACCACCATTAGAGGAGAACAGTGTCCAAAATGATGCTGATGATGATGATGATGTGGTTGAACTGTCACCAACTACATTTGCTCAGGTTCAAAGTTCACTCAGATTAACTAAATTAAGTTTAGTTTTCTCAGAAAAAGAGAAAAGAGAAAGATCGGTTTCCTGTTGATGACAGAAATTAAAATGTTTGTTTCAATTTTGCTCAGTTTTGCTAGGAAACACTAATCTACTGTGTATGGTTCTAAGTTTTGTTGTGATTTTTGTTGTCTCAGACTCGGAGCAATCAGAGGAGGAGGATTAACAGGAGGAGGAGCATTTATGATATAGGTAACTCTTATTAATATTTTTTGACAGTGATGAAATGTTTTTGGGGTTTTTTTTCTAAATTTTTCTTGTATGTTATTATCATTTTCTTTTAGTTGGTGGTGATTTTTTTTATTCTGTTTGGATGTGTTAGTGTTTTGATAAGTTTTCACACCTTACTCTACAGATTGAAAAGTGTTATAAATGTGCATTCTGACATGATTATAATGTATTTATTAAACCTAATGACATATATATGTGTATATAGATTGTATGTTTGATTCATAGATCTTCTAACTTTTAATAAATTATTTCCTTTTGCCCACTAAAAAAAATAGTGTATATCTTAGTGTTTTTTTTTTTTTTTTCATGCGACCTTATTTCAAATCTGACACATGGGTGCTGTTATTTGGTATTCCTCACTGTATTGTATTAATGAGCAATTTTTTTTTTCCTGTGATTCTGTTTGGGTATTGGTATTTTCAAGAAATTTAATGGCTTGGTTCCATTTTTTCCTCATAAAGAAGTGATGATCCTTAATTGAATTGGCATCTTAATTCGTCACACTGTCAATTTGAAATTTATAATTACTTTTCTACAATTGCAAGAAAAACATTGTGGTGATCAATTTTTCTTTTCTGAGATAAATTTAATCTTGAATTGTTTACTTGAATGAGGGTAGTTTGATGGGTTGGAAATGAGTTCCACTTCCTTACATAACCTTCACAAATTTTGATGGTCTACTATTCTTTGCATTACACTCCACTTCTCTTCATTATGTTTGTTCATTTTTCTGAGCACATTTGTGTCTTTGAAAGAAGAAAACGGTTTCTATTTGTTCCATTGTCAATGGAGAGACATTTTCACTCCAGTGGGTCATATAGTGTAACATTTTGAAAATCTAGTAGAAGGTTTTATCTCTAATGAATAACATCATGCATGATTGATGAAATGCAAACTACAGGTGGATCAGCAAAAGAGGAAAATAATTGATATTCATCATCACATATATAAATGAATCAATCCATGCCCTTAGATTTATGATATATATATATATATATATATATATATATATATATATATATATATATATATATATATATATCATTCATAACATTAAATCCAACTTTAGAATGTGGAAACCATGAATGTTTGTGTAGAGTTTGCACATTGTTTTTGTGGTAGATAAGGGATTTATGTACTACTTTACTGAAGGTGTTTATTTCAGATATATTCTTAGTATAACTGGTGGTTTAACATCTGTCATTTATGATCATTGCAGATGATGAAACTGGAGAATTGCCAAAAGAGATAATAATTGACGGAAAAGTTTATAGAACTGTGGAAACTGGTAGCAGTTCTACGGTAATGAAATCCTCCAAGCCAAACCTTTCCTTTCTTTTGCTTTATATTGTTAATGATTTGGAGCTGAAAAAGCTGTGATGGATTACTAGAGATATCCAAAGAATAAGATTATAGGAATGAATGAACTATAAAAGAGAGTTAGAGAAACACATAGAAGCCATTCTATGAAGAGTTCATCTTAAAGAACATAGTCTCACAAAACCAAAAAGGTTGTTACTTACTAGCATGTAATGCAACCAAAGCAACCTCTGTAGCTTAAGATTTCTGCATTTGATTATAGTGGTTGAAGTTCCACATTAACTAGTTTATAATATAGAAATAGGTGCAAACTTCATCTTCTTATATGGTTCATGCATTTTAGTGAAGGAAAATAACAGTTTGATAATTGAACTTTCATGTGATTGCATGATCAAATGAGGTTGTGAATATATCATTGTTGTTATCAGAGTTACAATTGCTGACTATATTTTCTTATCAGGAAGAAAAGGAAAAGGAAAAGGAAAAGGAAGAGGAAAAGGAAAAGGAAAAGGAAAAGGAAAAGAAGTCACCTGAACCTCCTAAGAAGCCGCCTCAACTTGACTGTCCAATATGCATGGCTGCATTTGAAGAACCGATGTCTACCAGGTGTGGTCATATCTTTTGTAGGGGTTGCATTAACAGTGCAATAGCTGCACAGGGTAAATGCCCTACCTGCAGAAAGAAGGTTACAAAGAACCAACTCATAAGGGTGTTTCTTCCATCTCTTAGTTAAAGGTATCACCAAAACAACTGATTATACAGGAAATGAAAACAAGTAAGAGTTTATGTTGTTTGGTTAAGCTAAATTAAAAATCATGTTTAGATACATGTTTGGAATAGCTTATATGGTGTTGTAAATAGTTCATAAGAAAAATAACTCAAAATTAACAACAACAAAACCAAACGTTGCATGAGTTAATGGATATTTAATGTATTCTCTCTCTTTTAGCTTTCAAAAATTATTTGAATTAGTTTTGGTTGTTCCTTTTTATCATACAATAACTTGCTTGGAGGGCTTCATTTTTTTTTTTCCTTTTGTTTGTTTTCATTATGCTTTCCCATTGAATATGAGTGCTTGTCAGGGTCTGAAAATGCTTTTCTAATATTGTTTCATTAAAGAAAATGAACATATTCCTTCCTTTTTGCCTAACTGGTTGGTGTCTTGTCCTTTTTTCTTTCAGGAGATATGTGGCCAGGTCTAATTGAGGAAAATCACAAATACAAAAATGTAATCTCCAGATTTTTTAGTGGCTGCTTTCTGTTTGTTGTGGCAGAAGCATATTGACTTTCACAAACATGCTATTAGTTTAACAACACAAACCTAAGTTTTTTAACCTTTTAACTTTATTGGTGACTGAATAATCTTATGAGGAATTTATGGATTTGCAATTTGGTGATAGTATTCCTCTATTTTATTGTTTGACCAGTATTAATTTGGACATAAGATTATGTTTATAGTTACATTGGTTGGTGTTCTTATCGAAAATTTATCTGGTTGATTTGAAACAAATTAGTCTAATTTTTGAAATGAGTGTGAGTTTTGATCTGTCACAAAGGGAAGTCTACTTGCGAGGATTCCGACACTCAAGTTAGTAAAGAGTATTTTTTTAAGTATGAGAGTAAAGAATGAGTATTGAATTAGATTACTCTTTGTGATTCAAGGTATTTATAGGTTTTCGTGGGTCTGTTAGTATGACAACAAATAAGATAAATTCAAGATATAATTAAAACCAGATTAACAAATATAATAGTTGGATTCAGTTTATTATAACCTGAATTCTGTTTATATTATCATAAATATCATTTTTCCCTAATTTTAGGGGTGCTAATGCTTCATATAGATCTCACACTAATCTCATGCTTATTGGGTAATTTTTGGCCTGACAATAATAATATATTTTAGGTTGGGTATGTACATAATCTCCTCGAGCTCAAAAGTTAATAACTTTTGCAAGTGAAGCAAGTTATTAAATGAACGAGTTTATATGTTGTTTTTATCTCCCTGTACTCGGTTTTATATGCTACTTTTAACTCTTGGACGAGTTGTATGTTGCTTTTAGCTCATAACAGGGTTGTACTCGGGCACTTATATCATCATGATTTTGGATGCTTAATTTATACTCAAATTTTTCGAGTCAGTTCATAATCGGACACTCATAAAATACTTGGAATATTTTCCAATTAGGTCCATGGTTGGACACTCATGCTCAGATTTATAGAGTTGTCACATGTTTTGACGCTCAAGCTCAGGTTTACTGAGTAGCCACATATTCAGACACTAGGCTCAGATTTACACAAGTAGTCGCATATTCGGACACTATGCTCGAATTTAGCGACTAGTCGCAAGTTCAAATGCTGGACTCAGATTTACCGAGTGGTCGCATATTCAGACACTATTGATGTACTTATGAAACATAAAGTTTATGCAGTGCCTCATTAGGGAAAAAAACCCAAGTGAAGGGAAAAAAGTACATGCTTATTTGTATCAATGTGCTACAACAAGAAAGTAAAAGCTAAATGTTTGAGGTATTTATGATGCCATGGGCCTTTTCCCGTACTTCTCGTATAAAATCCATCTCAGTTGTTGATTTCTTCTTCATGTGTGTCGAGTTCCAACATTTTCGTAGTTCGAACTTGTCCTGCATCAAGCAATTATCATTGGAATAATATAATGTGGACTAACAGAGTATATTTATCAATCATCTATCTAATCATTATCATGTATATCTCTCAAGATGTGATACTCTATATCTTTGAATTTCTATATCAATAAAAGTTTGGTGCATTGGATGGTATAACTCATTTTGTGTTTGGAATTCGTGTATGAATGGGAAATGAGTGATGACTTTGTGTAAAAGAGGCATGTGGAAATGTGTATGCAGAATTTATTAAAACAAAGGAAAACAAATTGTTTCAATGCAATTATCCACAAATTTTTTAATAAAATGTTATATTATAGTAAAATATTAATAAAAGAGGTGGAGTGTCAAAATAGAACTCTTGAGAGACATTGCAAAATTTTGATCATGAATGCTCATGGAAAGTAAGTGATAATCTATCTTTAAGCGAGATGATGATAATATAAAATGTGGAGATAGGATAAAGTTTTACCTAAGTCCCATGGTGAGCGCCAAATGTTCTTACTCAAAACTTACCTGGTTGATCCGAGACAAATGAGTCTAATCTCCAAAGCGGGTACAAGCTATGATCTACCACAAGGGGGGAATTCCACCTGCAAGGACCCCAACACTCAAATTAGTGAAGAGTATTTTTTAACTATGACAGTAAATAATCAGTATTGAGTTAGATACCCCTTGCGATTAAGGGTATTTATAAGATTTTGTGGGTCTGCTAATATGATAATAAATAAGATAAGCTCAAGATATAACAATAGATTAACATATATAATAACTGGATTAAGTTTATTATTATAAACTGGATTCTCTTTATATTATCATAAATATCATTTTTCCTTTATTTTACTATTTTTAACATTTCATATAGCTCTCACACTTTGATCACATGCTTATTGAGTCGTTTTAGGCCTGATAATAATAGTATATTTTGGGTCGGGTATGTACACTTTGGATAAAATGTTGTTTTCTCATCAACTTGGTAAATATTGTTGCAAAATTATTTGCTCATATTTTTAAAAATCATTGGCGAGTGGGTTTTCAATTGCATAATCACAAAAAGATAATTTAGGTAAGAAAGGAATACAATTCTTGGAATTTATGTGCCTTGTGTGCTACAAATGAAAAATTAATTCAACATCTTTTCTTTGATTGTGTGGTATCTTACCTTGCTCGTAATCTTTTTTTTTTTAAATTGTTAGGACTAATAACAACACAACATAACAAAACTTCACAACATTTTGATCTATTTTATATGTTTACTATGAATATAAAAGATAATAAGATTTAGAATGTTATGTGGGTTGCTATGATGAGAATATATGGGACTATAGGAATACGATTATATTTAGATATGGTAAAAGTGATGGTGAGGACTTTTTTGGGATGGAACAGTTAAAAGTTTGAACATAGTTGAGAAACAAAATATCAAAGGCAATTTTTTTATTACTTTGTCCAAAATCATGTATCCAATCAATCCTGAAATAGTTCAAAAGTGTGCTTAAAATAAAGGTCTTATATACTATTATTTTTTCTCTATGGAACCAAATTGTCCTGCAAGTTATGGTATTATTCTCCTACTACTTGCTGGAATATGATCCAATAATGATATAATGCACCACAATGTAGCAGGTACCTGCAAGTACTCTAACGCTCAAGTCAGTTGGAGCGAAATATATGCAAGGATAACAAGGATAAGATTGAGTTTGCATAGATTTTACATGTAGCCTGAACTACCTTTATATACTTGTTTTTTACTAATTATCTTTAGTAACGCTTGGGTTTTTCCATAAATGCTAATTAATGAATGTTTCATTGTAATTGTCGTAACGTCTTGAGTTAATGCGTTATCACGGTTACTATAGTTCCTACTTGCATATGTTTGACATACCTCTCTTAGACCGAGATATACTTGCTCTTAGGCCGAGATGTACTCGATTTGTATGACAAGTGTGGTTCTTACTGCTACACTATGAAGGTTGTCCTAACCAGTATATGTCAAGACCATCTTGGCCTAGATGTATCAGAGTTTACAAAATTGGTAGGTTGTCCTGACCGAGATGTGCCAGAACCATTTTGGCTTAGATGTATTAGGATCATCTTGGACTAGATGTATCAGAACTATCTTAAAATAGATACATCAGGAGCTTTACACAAAACAACTATACTATTGTTATTTTATTTTCATTCTAACCCCTACTACCATCAAGTATGCTATTTGTTATTTTGTTAGGTTCTCTAGGCACTTTGGATCTATCTAGAAAACGTAATACCGAAAAAGAAAGTATCTCTCGATGACTTTGTTGGAGAAAAAATAGATTCTATAGTGGTAGTTACATCTATCCTACAACTTGTATGCTTTTTGAACTCAGTAAATTCTCGAGGAATTACTACACCTTGCATCCTAGAGTTTTTTCCTCTTTTATTTATCCCCAACTCTTCTTTCCATATAAGAGACTTTTACATCCAGTTTTGCTACACTGCACAACATAGTATTGTACCCTCATACAAGAAGAATATTTTAGACTATAAAGTCTTATAGAAAAGTTAGAACATCCAATAGACTTAAGCCAAGAAGACATGAAAAATGGTATAGAAACATGCATTCATAGTGATATTGTAATGCATTTTCAGTGGTTAAGTTTTAGCAAAGATGTATGTGTGTGTCTGTACATATACATACTTTATCCCTTCACAGCACACCAGGCAGTAGCCATTACAAGTTTTCAGAAAACCCGATTTTCCTATCCTTCATTCTATCCCTTGATTTTTCCTACCCTTCTCAATTTATATCTATAACATTGGCAGATAGAATCTTTTCAAATAGATTTCTGTAGTATCTTTTTCTTGATATTTAAATTTTTTAATTTAAAGTAAGAAAATTTTGTAATTTTCAACATAAAAAATAAATAATAAAATCATTAACCTATGGATGTGTTTTTATAGCATATAATCTTATCCATCTTATATTTTCTTTTGTAAGGTTAATATAAAACAAACATGATCATTTTAGCAATAGGACCATGTTTTATATTCATTTATTTTTGGTTCTTAGAATTAATTTTGTGTGTATATATAACACAACTTTTAATATTTTATACACATTCAATAATATACATTATCTTTTCTTATATTTCTTTATTTTCTACATATCAAATATTTAATTCTTAGATATTTTAATTTAAAAATAATAAATTAAAATGAGTTGTTAATGCATAATCCATTTCACACATGAATATAATGTATCTTTCACTGGTAATAATCATGGAGTTTGTGCAATAGATGAATAAGAGTAATCAAAGTACACCACAACCGACCACAAGAAACACTTCAAAAAATTTCAATTAAGTTCTATCAATGTTAAATGTAACTATAATACGGTGCCTGTGGAATCATCGAAACAACATAGTGAATAGGAATGCCATCTAAGACGCAGAAGAAATATGAGTCTGGCTAAGGTATAAGATACCCAAAGTTAACTTTTTGTATTTGATCTTACTCTCTCTCCAATTGAATATATGATCATTAGACTTTGCTAGAAAATTTGTAAAAATCAATGCATAACTCAGAAACCAGACAAAAAATGTATTTAGATAATTCCACCTCTGCGTTAATCTATCCAACATAAGCCATGTAGCTTATTTCTACCCTCGTCTCTGTAAGGCCCACTTATATTTATGCCTTATTTTAAAGGGTCTTTCCAAATCAGATGGGCCTAGGGCTGGCCCAAAGGATAAAACCCAACCCTAAGACAGCCCTAACTCACTCATTCTACTATTTCAGAAAACCTTAGAGCTACAGTCGTCCCCCTCTCCGCTAGGGTTCAGTCTTTGGCTTCCGTCGCACTTGTTCGAGCTAGTTTCGTTCCATGTAAATTGCCTTTCATCCCATACCTCTCTTGTTTAGCACTATTGCTTCGAGTCCTAACTAAGGTCGTTCTGGGTAGCTTCGTTTCATACTGTTCTTTATGTTTCTAGCTTGCTAAACTGCTCTAGGAGCTGCTGTGCTTCTTTGTTCGTACCCAAGAACCCAGCTGCTAGCCCTTTTCCAGGTACGGGAAGCTAGGGTTCACCCTTTTTATCGTGTGTGTTATGCTTGTGCTACTATTTTATCATTATAACATGTTTGGTGTGTTGATATGAACCTGTGAATGGCATTATTGAACTATTGGTGATCTGTTGGGTGTTTGCGCATGAGAGAGCAGTGGTGAGCATTGGTTTTCTTGCCCAAACGAGCATGTCTCGCCTAAGCGAGATTAACAGAGGCTCACCCAAGCTACTTCACGCGAGTAGTCGCTCAAGCGACCCATGTTCTTTTTGAGCGAGCGAATGTCTCGCTCAGGCGAGAGGGGTCTCGCCTCAGCGAGATCATGCGTGAGGTTATTGTTCCCCCTTTTCGAGCCCTCGCCTAGGCGAAGGGGGCTCGCCTGAGCGAGACCCTTCAGCCTGAGCGAGGAGTTGGGCGAGGGTAGTGTGGTGTTCGGTTGTTTCTTTGTTCTTGGATGATTGGAACTTGCTTGGGTGTAATTGTTATGATAAAAATATGAGATGAATGGTTATGTATGAGTGATGTGATTCATGGATGGTGAATGATGGGTTTGGTATGGACTTGGCATGTAATTTAAACGAGAAGGATGGTATCAAAGAGACATGGTATTGATATGAAATGCTAAAGATGAGTTGGTATGATTGAATGTTTGGAAACGAATGAGGATGGGTTGAAGGTGGATGGCATGAGGTTATGTGTATGATATGCATTACTTTATTGATCGAGTATGTTTGGTCTGTATCAGTGCGTAATTCCTTAAAATCTCTAGGTGAGATTTCAAGGTAGTGCTTCAGTGGTCAGGACGTAATTTCATGGCCCTTGTTAGTGGGTGTCCATGGTGGTGCCCCATCTATATAATTTGGTAAGGATTCAAGGTAAGGTTGCATCCTGACACTCTAAGGAGTCAGTTAGTCTCATTTAGAGCGGACTGACTCTTGCGGTTAGAGTAGTAAGAGGCCTGAAACTCATTAAGGACTAACCTTGTGTGTGTGGGATTAAATAATTGTAACACTTGTAACACATAGCTCGGGGGTGAGCAGGGTAATCCACCACAAGTGCACGCATTCGTTGAATCTGACCAGATTATATGTATCCGGATGAGTCGAGTCGAGTCTTAGTGTATTGATTGGAAGGTCATAACATGCTTAGATGATATATGTACATTGGACTGTGAAAGTATATTTGATTGCATGATAAAATCTTTTTGGCTCTAGCTTACCCTTTGCTTGTTTGATTGCTCTAGATGTTGTTCTTCTACTCTTGCGATGATCATCAATTTATTGATGGGAGCAGATGCGAGAGGTACTCGTGGTCAACAGGGGAGAGATGATTCCACTGCATAGTCTACTTGGGTTGGACTTCATGTTCTTATTGGGCTGTTCTTTAGGGCTATGGCTCATGTACTAGTATGTCTTTTAGATTTCTATATGATTCTATTAAACTTTATAACTTGTTTATTTTTGGGCATCATGGTGTGCCTTGGGTTATAAGGAATGGTGTTTAAACTCCGAGACTGCGCTAAGATATTATTTAGTGTGATGCTTCCTTTAATTTCGTTTATTAAATTAAATAGGGTGTTACATTTATGGTATCAGAACGATCATTCCTTAGGTCTATGGACTTGGATGTCCGCTTGGCTTTCTCTGTGTCTCTCTGAGTGTTTTTAGTTAAAATCATGTCTTATCAAACCTAACCAAGTGATTTCCTGTGTGCTAGTGAACGATGGCACCATCTCGTAGGACTCCGTAATCCTCCTAGGGCGATGTGCCAGATATCGCCAGAGCAATCGAGGAGTTGGTAGCTGTTATGACGCAGCAAAGCACGACGATGATGCAGCAACACGAAGCATCCATGCAGTGACAGGCAGCGTCGCTTGAGCAGCAACAACTGGTGATGCAGCAGATAGAGGCTGCTAGGGTAGCTGCTGAGGATGCCCGCTGGCAGCACATGGAGGCCCTCCGCCAACTAGAGGAGAACAAGGCGGCTGCCCCTATGTTTGGTCATGAGCCACGACCGCCAGCCAGAGAGTGGAGTCTGGAAGACTTCCTGAAACACCATCCAGTGAAATTCAATGGGAAGACTAGCCCGGATGCAGCCGATCAGTGGTTGAAGGACCTGGAGAGAATCTTTGACGCGAAGATGTGTCCAGCAGATAACAAGTTGGCTTTTGCAGTCTATATGCTCACCAGAGAAGCTGAACATTGGTGGATTAGCATGAAGTCCATCATGGAGGAGCGAGGAGAGCCTGTGACTTGGGAGGCCTTCAGGGGGAAGTTCCTCTCCGAATACTTCCCTGACAGTGTGAAATATGCCAAGGAGGTGGAATTCCTCAAGCATCTCAACCGCTTCTACACCTTGCCACTCGATGAAGAGTGACGATGTCATAAGTTTGAGAATGGTCTCCGCAGCGACATCCGCTTGATGGTAGCCCCTCTATCCATCAAGGAGTTTGCTACACTGATGGAGAAAGCACGAGTGATGGAGAAGATGAAGAATGAGGTGGAAGGTCAGCGCCCACAACAGCCACAAAGGATAGGTGGCCATCTGTGTCCAAGCCCAGACATGAAGAGCGGAGGAGACTATACGACAGACCTTACCATCAGCCTCAGGGGTCTAGGAACTTTTCTCCTCAGTAGGGTTAGGTGTAGTGTTATATATGTGGAGGTCCCCACTTGAGGAGCGCATGCCCACGCATGGAAGGTTACCGCAGGTGCAAAAATTATGGCAAGGAGGGCCACTTTGGGAAAGATTGTCCCACGCTTGCTAGGGCAATGACACACCCTCCATTTCAGACTCCCCACCAGCATCAACGGAGAGACAGAGGCAACAGGCCGCAAGCGACAGGCAAAGTGTATGCCATGACCGGGGCGGAGGCTACAGGCTTAGGTAACCTGGTTATGGGTTATTGTTTGATTGCTGGGATGAGATGTTGTGTATTGTATGATTCTGGAGCGACACACTCCTTTGTGTTAGATGCTTGTGTGAAAAAGTTGGGTCTACCGGTGTCTGAGCTGCAGTGTGAACTTGTGGTGTCTACTCCGACGTTAGGTTTGGTCAGGACGTCATCCTTATGTGCTAGGTGTCCGATTGAGGTAGAGGTACGCAGGTACAAAGTGAACATAATCTGCATGCCCCTAAAAGAGTTGGAGGTGATCTTGGGGATGTATTGGCTCTCTACCAATCGCATTCTCATAGATTGCCGAGAAAAGAGATTGATATTCCCCGACTCAGAGGAGCTTGAGTTGTTATCGTCCCAAGGGGTTATGAAAGCTACAAGATAGTGCTCAGTGTTTCATGATCCTTACACATCTAGAGGTGGAGAGAGGAGAAGAGGAGTCTATCATACCGGTGGTACAAGAATTTGAAGACGTATTCCCAATTGAAGTACCTAGGTTGCCTCCCAATAGAGAGGTAGAGTTTTCTATTGACCTAGTGCTAGGAACAGGTCCGGTATTGTAACATCCCGTCAGGATATTACAAATTTAATTAAATAAAATAGATAAAACAATTAAGCTGCAATTAATAAAACCTCATTTCCCAAAAACTTGGGAAATTTAAAACGTTTGATTACTTCCAATGAAAAACCACAATCTATAGTTTATAAAATTGAACATAATAATAAAGCCTCTCATAAGAGTTTACAAGATATTTCAAATCAAAATAATACAAAACTCCTAGGCTTTCCCCCACTTCGCGGCTAAGTCTCACCAGCTCCACCTGCAATATCATCTGCTTACGTGTACCGCGTACACGATCATCGCCAAACACAAGCAGATAGGGTGAGCTAAAAAGATAACACATGAATATATATAAATCAATCATATATATATATATATATATATATATAGAAAAATACTTCAAAAGAAAAATCCTTTCTTTTATCCTGCATGGCTACAACCATGTATGATGTCATTTCACCTCAAAAGAACCTCCTTCTCCTCTTTCACATGGTCACAACCATGTAATATCCATGCACATCAAGGAAGCTTGTCCGTTTCCTACCACATGGCCACAACCATGTAATACCAATGTACATCAAGGAAACTTGTTCCCTTCCTACCACATGGCCACAACCATGTAATACCAATGCACATCAAGGAAACTCGTCCCATTCCTTCCACATGGCCACAACCATGCTAGTAGAGTTCTTCATCTTCTAGTGAGTATCTCAAGGTGCCTTGCTGCCACACCTATCAACCACAACCGATAGAACACATGCGGGAACCATGCTACGGATCACACACCATAATGCCAGGTGGAGTTCCAAATACGAACATAGTTCGTAACGTCCCAAGACTACCAAACTCGTCAGCTAAATATTGAGGACGGCAATCCATCTGGACCCATCCGTACTGGCCACAACCACCACACTCACACCGGCAACACTCGCCAACCCGAGCCACAACTCAAGAGTTCCTCGTGTTCATCCACTATCCCGAGCCACAACTCAAGGGAAGTCATTCCGGGCCACAACCCATAGAATGCCACGTGCTTAACCCCTATCCTGAGCCACAACTCAAGGATACGTTCCGGGCCACAACCCAAGGAACACCAGCAAGCCCACCCTTGAGATATCTTTAGAAGCCTTATAGACCACACATCACCATTCAAACACCAATCAATCCAATACGCAAAATTGATTGCCTTTAGACCCATCATCCATCCATCCTTTACTTAAACTTTCAGCTCTCGCCTAAGCACTCTAGTTCATCTCGCTTAGGCTAGGTTACCTTGCCTGAGCGAGCACAACGCTCAAAACAAACCTCGCACTCTCGCTTGAGCGAGCCTTGCTCGCCTGGGTGAGACCACCTTTTGCCTAGAGACCAACATCTCTCGTCTAGGCGACGAGTTAAACTTAACAGCAAGGCCTTCCTCGATTTCTCGCCTAGGCGAGAGAATCTCGCTTGAGCGAGATACTCCATCGCCCAACAATTTACTTTGCGCTTGGGCAAGAGAGACCCCTAGTTCAAATCCACCACAAGTGCAAGCATCCGCTGAATTCGACCAGATTATATGTATCCGGATGAGTCGAGTCGAGTCTTAGTGTATTGATTGGAAGGTCATAACATGCTTAGATGATATATGTATATTGGACTGTGAAAGTGATTGCATGATAAAATCTTTTTGGCTCTAGCTTACCCTTTGCTTGTTTGATTGCTCTGTATGTTGTTCTTCTACTTTTGCGATGTTCATCAATTTATTGATGGGAGCAGATGCGAGAGGTACTCGTGGTCAATAGGGGAGAGATGATTCCGCTGCATAGTCTACTTGGGTTGGACTTCATGTTCTTATTGAACTTTTCTTTAGGACTATGACCCATGTACTAGTCTGTCTTTTAGATTTTTATATGATTCTATTAAACTTTATAACTTGTTTCGTTTTGGGCATCGTGGTGTGCCTTGGGCTGTAAGGAGTGGTGTTTAAACTTCGAAACTGTGCTAAGATATTATTTAGTGTGATGCTTCCTTTAATTTCGTTTATTAAATTAAATGGGTTGTTACAGTCTCTTTGGAGGTAAGGTATTGTATTTTAATTATGATGAATATTATAATATATGTTGAGAAGCTTATAAGTACAGACAAATGTTTTTGTATAATCATAGTAAGTTACTTTTTATTGAAATTAATATATATATATATATATATATATATATATATATATATATATATATGAGTTAACGAGTACTATTGTCGCCAAGCTCATATAATTCTTTATTAAAATATGTATAAAGTTAACCTTGCATAATATATTGAACAAATTGATTAATAATAATAATAATAAATAATAATTAATATGATGTTTAATGTATTATATCTTGATCTTTTAATTGCTTGCATGTAGAGAAGAGCATTAATAGAACATGCAGTTATGTGTTTCTCTATTTAAACAGACATGATTTTGTTTCTCAAGATTCTTTCACTAGTGCAGAATTCCCATTTTACCTCGCCTTATATGCCTCGGTTGGCCAAAAACCGAAGCATATAATGGCGCGGTGGCATTTTTGCAATTAGAGCCAAGTTTTAGGCCTCGGTTCTCCAAATACTCGAAGCCAAAGAGCGGTATAGGCCCCGGTTCGCTCAAAACCGGTGCCAAAGAGGGGTATAGGCCTCGGTCCAGTAGGACCCG
>Ga0209589_1006779_pt1 | contig 18800 bp, 12 predicted proteins | sample CowpeawhiteBW_FD_187525 | JGI IMG/M metagenome (GOLD analysis project Ga0209589, IMG submission 187525) | Root nodule microbial communities of legume samples collected from California USA - Cow pea white BW (SPAdes) (version 2) | ecosystem: Host-associated > Plants > Roots > Nodule | place: USA...
AGATCAAGCCTCCTTCTCCAAGCTTGATCTAAGGGCCAAGATCAAGGCCCACTCCATCCAAAGGCTCTCCTTTCTCATGTGTAAATGGCTTCATATAAAAGCCAAAATTTCACTCATTTGTAGACATTCTTGAATTTTTGTGCAATAGACATTTGAGTTAAGAACACTCCTCACTATTGCCACTTGAGAGTCATCTTTTAGAGAGCTTACTCTCTTTACCTCTAGCCCCCTTCCTAGGCTAAAACCTCCTCTAAATCATTCTTCCTTTCACATATCCATTGCAAGCAAGAGCCTATAAACTTGCCTTCCACTCTTTCATGCTTCCTCCATCATTTCCGCTACACTTGGAGCTTCATGTCTCCACCAAGCTCCATCAAAATCGAAAGAGGGAAACAAAATCATATGTAGTGAAATTGAAATTGAAATTGAAATCAAAGACAGTGAAATCGAAATTGAAATCAAAATCGAATGTAGGAAAATTGAAATCTAATGCACGAAAATGAAAAAGAAATCGAAATTGAAAGTAGGAGATGAAATTGAAAGAGAAAGAGTGATAAGAAGCAGAGAGACGAGATTGGAAGAAGAGAGAACGATCTTCATTACATTAAACTTCAAATATTAAGGGAGAATGGTGGAGGCACTAACGAAAATGGTGGAGAAGGTATTCTTCTTCCTACGTCGAAATTGCAACGACGAAAACGAGAAACTCCGTCTAACAAAAATTTTAAAAATTATAACAAAAAAAGAAATGAAAAAAATAAGGACGAATTCAAATTTTACTTGGATTTCTTTAAGAAACCCCATACACTTAGTAGAGGGTTTTTAAAACCTCTGGTAAGTTTATATTTTACCAAAGGTTATTATAACTCCAGCAAAAAACCTATGTTAAAATGATATTTTTATTTTAGTGATTGAATTAAGGTTATCATACATGTATAATGATTTTTCCCATTCCCAGCACCTTCATCAATGCAACCCATATGTTGTTTTTCTTCATCATGCTTGTACACTTGGTTCAGAAACATCATCAACCAACAACTCCATCATCTATAATTGATCATAAGGGGCAATCAGCAACATGTGGCAGGAATAAAAATTAACCATACATTAAAACTTGTTGGAACTCTCAATTTTTGGTTATGTTTCATTTACTAATATGCTTCAGCCAAAGATACTTACAAGATATAATGTTTTTGTTTGGTTGATATAGTAAAAATGCTTTATACTTTTAGTACATAAACTATTTACTCAGTTTTTCCTTTTTCCCATGTGATTATCATCTCAGATGATATATAAATATATATATATATATATATATATATATATATATATATATATATATATATATATATATATATATATTACCTTATTAAACACGTCATGCCAAGTCCATTTGCCGAATTTGTACAGGTTCAATATCTTCAGGAACATGATTATACTGCAAATTCTGCTCCCTTGTCCATTTATCCTGTTTTAAATAAAATTAGCTCCTGATAAGATAGATACCTAAGTTGAATATGACATTTGAAAGATCCATGCAAGTATTATAATTTAAATTATTTAATAAAATCAAATATGGATTAGTAGTCGATCACTCAAAAATTTCATTTTTTAGCAGCCATTATTTTGTAGCGGTTAAACATATCGTTAGAAATATTTTCATTTCTTTAACTGCTACAAATTATTTTGTTTTCTTCTTCCTTTTCATTCTCAGGTTTTTTCTTAGATTACCTTTGTCATTACTTCTTATTCGTCTTAGTTCATGGATTTCTCACCCACACTCTCTTAATTTCAACGCCGACAATGACCTTCCGATCTTCCCTTCACTTCTAGGTCGAGCTCATGTTCGTAGTTTGACTCCGTGACAACAACTTCACCCTCGCTAGCGATATCAAGATCGTTGTGACAAGTGGTACATGGTTCATAGGCACCGCACCTGGTAGATCGGTTGATTGCGTGAGGGGACAGTGTGATCATGGTAGACAATTTCTTCATTGGAAGGAACGAGAACTTGATGCACCACTTTGGAAACCCTAGATTTTCCCAATTAACTTCTTAAATTGTCAAGCGGGTTAGCAATCTGAGTTACTTAACCGAGTTTTTTTCTTTTTGCAAAGAATGAAAATGCCAAATGGAACTATTGCCATTGTTGCAAACACCTTAGTTTTGCAATTAAAATTGTAATCTCAGATAGCTGAATAAAACTTTGGTTTCAACTCTTGTAATATTATAAAAATTATATAGTTTATTGTAAGAAAATTTTACCGTGTAAATATAACAATGACCATTTTCTATACATGAATAGTTGATATACCGATAAGCAATGATTTTTTAACGAGTTAAATAGTTGAGTTTTTTTCTTTCATGAAAACATTTGAATATTTTTGACTACTAATTGCAATTTGCACAAGAATTTGATCTACATATCAAGGTTAATTAAGATTTAACGCCACCCATAACAAAAAAGTATGAAGAAAATTATTCATTTCATCATATGGTAGAGTATGACTCTCTATAGGTTTTAGGCATACATGTTGAACTACACATTTACCGCTTCACTTTGTTTTATTCATTCACAATCCTAATAGCAAAACTGCCTTTAAAGCTAGTTTTTATTAAAGAACAGTTGGTTGAATATGTTTTGAGCAAGGTTGTAGAGGAGTTTGAACAACTAACAACAAGCCAAGGTGAAAAGGTATGGCAATTTGACCTACTCACAATTTCCTTAGTTTTTGGATAGTCAGGTTGTCCTGTTATGAGTTTAGTGTCTTCCCAGTAGTACTGGTTTTGACTTAAGTTGTAACTTTGCAGGCAAAAATAATTTTGATTTATTTTACTCTCAACCACTTAAATTAGTATTATTTCTTGTCATGACTTCCCACATTAAATGTCATAAAAATTTTATTATCCACATTTATATTAAATAATTCTTTATTAAATTATTTAATTTTTTCGGTCTTATACGTCTCGTCTTCTCACAAAAACCCGGATGGTGCATTTCACCGACTACGCAGGCAGAGCCTTCATGCTTGGTAGTTATTTCTCGTATGGTAGTGTTGCAAGAACACGTGCTTTTGCAAAGAAATTATCAGATGCCCCTTTATCTATTATAGGAAAAAGGCGTCGTGGGAACAGTGTTGCTAAGGTAATTACTATGACAAAATATGTGCATTATCCTTAATTTTCTGGATTTTTTTGATTTCCAAAGTGTTGGATGTGTTAGATGTGCCCGTGGTTTATCTATTTTTATAGTATACTAATTATCCTTGTGCCAACTTAAAGATAATAACATGGATCTCCAAAAGAATATGTTATGTTTGCCTTGAAGGTGATGAACCCGATTGGTAAGCTTAAAGGAAAGGTTGCAGTAATAGTGGATGATATGATCGACACTAAAGGTATTTTGAACTTTGCAATGAAATACTGTTTTGTTTCGTGCTTTTTTTTATTGCACACGGTGGTTACTAGTTGGGTTAAAAAGGTTTATTTAAACAAAAGTTGAGCTACATTTTGAATTAAAATTTTAGACATATTTAAGGACTAGATCTTTTATATATAAATATATATATATATATATATATATATATATATATATATATATATATATATATATATATATATATATATATATATATATATATATATAATATTAGTTTATGGCTCTGGCGTCCTGCATTTCTATTTTGTCTAGTGTGTTTTCCTGGACTGGCTACATTTTAGGATAATTCATATTACCTATCTTAGTGAACATTTTATGAACAGATTCCAAATGCTCTTTAGCATATATTGGTGTATCTAAGTATTTTTTTTCAGTAGCATATCTTTGAGGAACTACTGAATCTAGTTATAAAGACTAGAAATTGGTTAAATAATAACTTTAATACTTTATTTTGCTACTGTAATTGATGGGGAAGAATTCAGTTATTATTTTGCATTTTCCTCATGAGTATTTTGGTGTTTATTCGTTGTCCATTAGTTGCTATTTTCATCATTGATATATGTTGGAATGTATCTAATTGTAATTTTTTGGACGGCAGGGACAATTGCCAAGGGTGCTGCACTGTTACATGAAGAGGGAGCTAAGGAGGTGTATGTGTGATGCAGTCATGCTGTTTTAAGGTATTCCCTTCGGTTATTCTTTGCTTTCTCTTTTTGTTTCCCTAGTTAATAACTGAATTTGAAAACATGGAAGTCGAGTCTCTAGTCTACTGCCGAATCTTATTATTATGGATTGTTTAGTGTCGTTATATGTCAATTGCTTCGCTTCTAATGCCATACTTGTGTAGATTAGGCTAATTGAAAGGTGAAGATTTGTACTTTCCATTTGGATTCTTGTGTAGAAAATTTGTTGAATATTTCATACTACATTTTTCATCTTTTGTGATGGTTGATTACCAGGCCTCGTGGGCAGTATTTACTTGTTCTGGCTAAAGATGCTCCAAAGTTCAATGGAAAGGGAGATTATGGTAAATACATAAGTGCATCATGACAAATGTACCTGACATTTCTGGCTGACAGCACTTTTAGCGAGGCTGATGTTTCAAACTACTTTAGGTGAATGAATGTTTCAAACTTCTATGTTAATTTTATCAAGGAAAGATAATAATTATATTCATTTGTAATTTCTTTTTTCAGGAATTCTATGATGGTAAGAAAGACATTACCAAGATTGAGAGTGACTAAGTTATTTATATGTGATTTCACCGGTAAGGGCTTTTGGTCTGGTTGTTTTTGTTATTCTGTCTCGGTTTTATAACCAAGACATATTGGGGCAAGGTCAAAAGGGTGTGTCTTTTGGTCTTGATTATCACCGAGGTCATAGACCCACTTTTATACTTTGATTGTAAACGAATCAGAGCCATAGACGCCTTTTTATGTCTCGGTTGTAGATGAACCGGAGCCATAGACCCACTTTTATACCTCGAGTCAGTCATGAACCGAAGCCATAGGTTCACGACATATTTAATTTATTAAAAAATTTGCAGAGCCTTTGGCCTCGGTTATGGTAAGAATTAACCGAAGTCATAGACTACCTTTTTGCTTCGGTCTTGGTAAGAATTGAGGCCTATTCTATTGTTTTTTTTTAAATACATTTTCTATTTTAATATCATTCTCACATTTAAACTTGCATATTTTTTCCAAGACCAGCACAAACCATAACATAATATTTTATCAAACATCCACAATCCAAATACATTTAAAAGATAATTGCAATATCCACAATCCAAATACATATATCCTAATCAATACTATTGTACATCTGAATTATGAATTTTGCACATGATATCCTATCAAACTTTATGGACTTCGCGGGAATTGGCGCAGGACTCTTGAATGTCAGCAAAATAAGACATTAACTTAAGTTTGTATATAGAAAAACAACTTTAGTATACCAAACTTTAGTATATTGCAAAGTATTTGTTTTAATTTAAATATATATTATCGTTTCTCAATTAGTTGTAATACAAGCACGCACAATGGTTCTCATCCATTGCATTATATAGTAACCGCACTCATATGAGACGATTTGTCTATTACACTACATTATATCAACAACATTAAAATTAATTAAGGAAGAAAATCAAATTAAATAATTATAAATATATGGATAGAAATATCAAATCTGGAGGGAACACCATGTAAGACATTTTGCGTTAGCCGTTGATCTCCCTAACAACATGTTATGTCCAACAATTGAACTATGATAAAGGGAATAAGTTAGGATACTTTTATATAACATGTCATATTCATAAGATTGACATTGAGGTTTCCTACAAATTTATCACTTGTCTAAAATGGATGGGGGGAGGGCGGTGCAAAGAGCGAAGCCACACAATAAGGTTCTCCCTTAGGGAAACCACAAGTAACTAATGACACCTGAGAAGAAAATAAATTCATTGTGATGCATTAAAATGACAGATTATATTCAAATGTTAACAAAAATGACTTACCTAGCAACATAAGGGACAAAATAAATTTCTTTTCCGCGTTGAAAGCATTTGGTCACATATGCTTGGGTGTCATCAAACTTGTTGCCTTCATGAGTGAGTTGGGGCTCTACAAACTCATATAAATCATTCAGCCCCATAGTTTCAGTGACACCAGACAAATACCTAAACATAAAATTGATTTCATATAAGTAAATAGATAAATATATCAAATAACTATATATAATGACTGAAAGACTTAAATCATCCATAACTGAATAATGGTAATATTCAGTTTCTTTTGTCCCCGTGCAAGCTCCAAGACATCTTAGGAATGCAAGTAAAGTGGGATCTCAAGGTCTCTCCCAAAAATGTTAGAATCCCAAGGAATCTACATCGGCTTACCATCTATGATTTGTGCAAGTTGGAGTAATGAACCAAGAGGATCATCCAAAAAGAAAAGAATCTTCTTTGGTTGAGGATTTTCCTATATTGATGCAATTTCAGTTAAAATGAAATATAATTTAAGTTTGAATATAATAAACATGTAAACATAAAAATTTAGTATATGGTGGGTTTGAGAGTATGTACCGGGGTGTCATAATCAACCAAATCTCTAGGCCAAGCGAAGAAACATTGGAATGCATGTGCCAAATCTCTATGCTTCAAGGGAGCTTAAGGTGCATGAGAGAAAATACCCCATTCATGACTTAGAGTTGGCGGCTATAGTATTTGCCTTGAAGATCTGGAGGCACTATCTCTTTGGTGCCCAGTTTCGTGTGTTTAGCGATCATAAGAGTCTCAAGTATTCGTTTGATCAGAAGGAGCTGAACATGAGGAAGAAAAGATGAATGGAGTTCTTGAAGGATTATGATTCCGAGCTCTTGTACCGTCCAGGAAAGGCAAACCTAGTGGCAGATGCCTTGAGTAGGAAGACTGTACATGTTGCACACCTTATGATCAAGGAGGTGGAACTACTAGAGAAGTTCAGAGATATGAAGCTATAAGTGGAGTTGGGATCCGAGTTCATTGGGTGTAGTACTCTGACAATATCTAGTGACTTCTTGGACTAAATCAGAGAAAGGCAGTTATTGGATGCTAGTCTGAACAGAGTTAGAGAACAGCTTGGGTCAGATGAGGCTAGAGATTTTTCCTTTGGTTATGACAGGATATTAAGATTTCAAGCCAGGGTATGTGTACCAGATGACGCAGAGGTGAAAAGATTAATCCTTGAGGAAGGGTATAAGAGTCGTCTTAGCTTGCATTCGGGCATGACTAAGATGTACTAGGACCTCAAGCAGAACTTCTGGTGGTAGGGTATAAAAAAGGATATAGCATAGTTTGTATTGGCCTGTATGACTTGTCAGAAGGCGAAAGTTGAGCATTAGAGGCCCGGTGGGATTCTACAGCCCTTAGAAATACTGTAAGACCCACAAAATATAAATAATTAAATAAATAATTATTAATAAATGCAGATAGTAGAAGCCTTTATGGCATTAAATTCTGATTGGTATGACTTGGAAAAGTACTAGCTCAAGTGGTTGAGAGTACTTTGGTTGTATGAAAGGACTTGGGTTCAAGTCCTAGGTATGCCATTTTGTGTAGTATTTAATTTTTATTGTTTTAATAATATGCATATGCGTGTTAATTAAGAATATAATATTTGAATTATATTAGTTGGCATGAAATATGAATTGGTTGAATGGTTTGACATTGAGTTGGCATTGCATGGTCATGGGTTCAAACCTTGGCTTGAACAAAATAATTTTCTTTTTGTAAAAACTTAGCCTAGCATGGAAGTGAAAGGGGCACGAAAACCCTAGAGTACATGGCAGCAAGGGTGGCTGTAAAACAAAAGGCATTAGACCATTAAGTGATGATTAATGATGGATTAATGGCTAAATTCGTTTTGGTGCAATCAAACCATTTTAAGAGCACAATAAAAAGCTAATTAGGAGTAAGAGAAAGGGTTTGGTGAGGATGTCATTGTGGGTACAGAAGAGAGCACGAGTTTGTGAGTTTTGGTGAGTTTGAGTGAGACTTGAGGAGCTGTCTTGAGAGAAAGAAAAAGGAGAACATTGGTGATCAAGGGAGAGCTTGCAAGAGTTAAGGCGAAGCTAAGGGAATCCAGGTGAGGGGACTTCGTATTGCATGTTTTATTTCTGTATTGTATGAAGATGTGTTCTGGGCCATGCTTGAATTGGGAAAACCTTTAATTTCTGCTTTATTTCGCGTTTTCTGGAGTTTTCCAGAAAACGCCTGGCGGCGCATGAACTGCTGCCTGGCGGCACATGAGGTTGTACCCAGTTTTCTGGGTTTGCAGATGATCCGCCTGGCGGCCTGTAGTGACCCGCCAGGCGTTGTAATTGTTGCTGCTGTTTTCTTATTTTTTGTTGGTTTGTCAGTGACGTGATGAGGTCTGTATCAAATTGTTAATGTATGTGTATGTTTGGTTTAATATGATTGGTTCTTAATGTTTCAATTGGTGGAATTTCGAGGCCCTTGTATGATATTGGGTTTATGGTTCATGCTGGGAAAATTGGCAATAATTTTGTTGAATCATGCCTATGATGAGTGCATTGTTCATTAGGATTGATGTCAATATGATCAAGTATGAACTCTATACGATGTGTGCAATTGAAATTATATATGAATGATGTTGTATGGTGTGTATGGGATTAGTTGGGGTCACATTGAGTGTGGAAACCTGGACAGGACCTGGAATTGTTGTACGCTGCCTGGCGGTACCGTGATTACCGCCAGGCGACATCGCAGAGGCAGGAAACACATGGATTTCTCCTGAGTAGGATTTTAGAATGTAGTTAATTGAACCTATGGTATGTAAAATTTTGTAAGTAATTATGGAGCGTGAGAATAAAGTTTGACAGGTGAGAGAATGAACTATAACTGTTAAAAGGTGTGAATTGATTTGGGTACAATTATGTGATATAAGCATTAAACTCAATAAGAATTGTATGTAGAAACATGATAAGGAATACATGTATATGGGAATCATTAATTTGGACACTATAAGATGGAATTGGATGATTATAGATTTGGGTCAAATAGTAAAATGACTGATATGAAAGGTAAAGTCCAAATTAGTTATTTTAAGCGTGCTGGAATGATTGAGATTGAAACTTAGAAGTGGAATAGATTGCATGCTTCTCTATTTAAGTTATGTAATGTGTGTTAATTACATTGGAAATTGTTGTTTTATTATGATTTGTTGTGTGATTGGTAATATAGTTATAGGACTATATCTAAAGTACCATAATTGTGCTATATTTTGGTGGGTTATGTGATTTGAGATTCATTGGGATCTGTTTAAGTGCCAAAAACCAGTAGCATTGTGCTACTGGTATGGTGCCTGGCGGCGTGAGCGAGTCGCCAGGCGGACGGGTCACAAACCAGTGACCGTGGTCACAACGCGAGCAGGGCGCTTGGCGGTAGGGATAGTCCTGCCAAGCGAAATGGTGAAATAGAAGGCCTAGAGGGAGGCTGGCCCCTAGCGTTGTGTGATTGGTGCGCCAGGTGGTGATGGACATTGTAGGGCGCTTGGCGACAGGGTGGAGTCTGCCCAGCGGTGACGGTGCAATGATGATTCTGCAACGTCAGGCGGTCTGTACCTAGTTTCCACCTAGCGGCGTGTGATGTGCACCAAGCGGATTTGGTTCAGTGATGGTGCGCAAGGAAAGGTTTCTACACAACTTTAGGTAATGTTCATGATGCAAGGCTTGGGCTGGGGGCCCAATTACAAGTATAACTTGTATTGGGGTAACACGTGACCACTTTAGGTTGTGGCCTAGTGGTTTAGGAAGTCCAGTGGAGTGTGTGGGTTATGGCTCGTACAGCGAGGTTTCAGATAATTGCCTTCTTTAGTGCATGCTGTTAGAGTTTTTGTAGTCTGGGAACAACTACAAACTTAGGTTTGTTTTGGGGAGCTCCACTTGGTGTCACGGTGAAATGTTGTGGCAAAGTTATTCCCACGTGTGGACTATCAGGTGGTGGCCTGTAGTCGGAGGGGCGAGTAGACACTCGTGCAGCAAAGATTGATCAATGATCTCACCTAAAGGGTATAGAAATGTTAGACGTCTAAATGCAAGTACTGGAAATGGAGAAGTAAGGGTAAAATGGAGTAACATACTAACCCGTGTTTAAATGCTAAGATGTTATATTTAATATTTTATTGGTTGGCTTTATTTAAATGAGCTCACCCTATCTGTGTGTGTTTGGCGATGATCATGTAACTTGTTACATGGGAGCATATGTTGATGCAGGTGAGCAAGCAGACGCATAGAGACAGAGTGGGGAACTCTTGGGGATTTTTCTCATTAGTTTATTTTATCAGACTATGGTTTTTATTGTAATAATTTTATAGACCATTTTATTTGTAATACGGTATTAATGCAAAGTATTTTATCTGTTTTGGCGCGTTGAACTTAAGTTTTAATTTTTCCCGTGGTTTTGGAAAATTGATGAATAATAAATGAGGTTGTTTATCATTATTTATTTTTTTTGTTTATTTTAATAAGTAATTTTCGTATAGGACGTTACAAATACTAGTGTGGAAATGGGATAGCATCTCCATGGATTTTGTGACACATTTGCCACGAACTTTTAGGGGGCACGATACCATCTGGGTTATAGTGGATCGATTAACCAAGAGTTCTCACTTCTTGGCGATGAACTTGAGGATGTCTATGGCCAAGTTGGCTCAACTGTACATCAAAGATATTGTAAGGTTGCACGGAGTACCTTCGAGTATAGTCTCCGACAGAGATCCACGATTCACTTCACGGTTTTGGCAGACGCTACAAAGTGCTTTGGGTAGCAAGCTCACCATGAGTCCAGCTTATCATCCTCAGACGACAGCCAGTCTGAGAGGACGATCTAGTAACTCGAGGATTAGTTAAGGACGTGCATACTGGATCATTTGGGGTGCTTGGGATGAAGTTTTTCCTTTGACAGAGTTCACCTACAACAACAGTTTTCATGCGAGTATTGCCATGGTGCCATATGAGGCTCTTTATGGCAGAAAGTGTAGGACATCTCTATGTTGGTATCAAGATGGGGAAGCAATACTTGTGGGACCAGAGTTGTTGGAGCAGACTACTAAGAAGGTGAGGATGGTGAGAGATAGAATGTAAGCTTCTCAAAGTAGGCAGAAGGCCTATGCGGACCGTAGGAGGAGACCCTTGGAGTTCGCGGCAGGAGATCATGTGTTCTTGAGGGTGACCCGAACCACTAGGGTGGGAAGGGCTCTCCGCTCAAGAAAACTCTCTCCTAAGTTCTTTGGCTCTTATCAGATCTCGAGGAGGATTGAACCTGTGGCTTACGAGATAGCTTTGCCTCCTCAGTTGGCAAATCTCCACCCGGTGTTCCATGTATCGCAGATGAGGAAGTATGTGAGTGATCCGGCTCATGTGTTGGAAGCTCATTTGATCCAACCCTTTTATTTTAAGGGCTGCCCCAATCTATTGAGCCTAAGGGTTGGCCCAAAGGGGGGATTCAGACCTAATCTGCCCTAACCCTAACCATTCTAATGCACTTTTAGAAAACAACCCCTTGTCCTAAGAGCTGCAGTCATCTTCCTCTACTAGGGTTTGGACCTTCACCACCTTCGAGCTAGTTTAGTCTCGTTCTCTAAGTCACATAAGTTACTCCTTAACTAACATTAGTTTTCCTCTAGCTACGCTTTCGTAATCTTAGTTAGTGTTTCGTGGTAACCTTGTTCTTGTTCTGTTCCACCGTTTGTTTATAGTTATTTTGGTCTATCCGTAGGTCTATGGTGCTCATTGTCGCATATCAAAGTTCCTGCTAGCTCTTTCCAGGTAAGGGAAGCTAGAGATTTTATGTCAGTTCGATTCTTGCTTATTTTGTCAATGTTTACATGATTGTGTGGTTGATGTGCTACTGTAAACGTTTGGATGGAATGGTATTGCTGTGTGGGTATGAATGTATGACTGTTGCCGGGAGAACATTGTTGAGACCCAACACTTTCGCCCAAGCGACCTTGTCTCGCTTAGGCGAGACTTGTAGAAACAAACCCTAGCTCGCACTCGAGCTCTCGCTCAAGCGTAAGGCTTTCGTTTTGAGCGAGGTACTATCTCGGTCAGGCGAGAGATGCTCGCCTAAGCGAGAACGCGTGGGAGCTTGAAGTGTGTCGTTGCAGTTGCAGCCCAGGTTAGGAACCTCACCTTTGGGTGAGGAGTGGGCTCGCTCAGGCGAGGAGGGCTCGCCTAAGCGAGCGAGCGGAAAACCTCTCAAGGCCTCTGTCGTGATCTCGCTTAAGCGAGGGCCTACAACTTGAGCGAGGGGACTCCTCTCGCCTAAGTGAGGGCGTCTGGCTTGAGCGAGATCTGCTGTAGGGCTCACTGTTTTTTTCCCTTGGTTGTTATGGATTGTTTGGTTGATTGATTTATATATTTTTAAGTATGAAGTATTGAAAGGTATGGAATATATGTAGTTATGTATTGAATTGATATGTTGGTGTGATCTTAGTATGTAAAATGAATGAAAATGGTATTGGTATGAGATGAAATTCTATATTCTTGAATTGGGAAGAATGAGATGGTATGGATTCAACATGGAATATCAATGGGAAATGGTTACAAAGGTTGGCATGAGGTTAAGTGCATGATTAATATTATTTAGTTGTTTGAATATATTTGGTATGTGGTTAGTACGTAAATCCATGAGTCTCTAGGTGAGACTTCCTGGTCATGCTTCAATGGTGGTGCCCCATCTATATAATCTAGTAAGGATTCAAGGTAAGGTTGCATCTTGACACTCTAAGAAGTCAGTTAGTCTCACTTAGAACAGACTGACTCTTGTGGTTAGAGTAGCAGGAGGCCTAAAACTCATTAAGGGCTAACCTTATGTGTGGGGGATTGAAACATTGTAACACTTGTAACACTTAGCTCGAGGGTGAGCAGCTCGGGGGTGAGCAAGGTAATCCACCACAAGTGCAAGCATCCGCTGAATCCGACTAGATTATATGTATCCGGATGAGTCGAGTCAGAGTGTAGTGTATTTTTTGAGAAGTCATAACATGTTTGGATGATATATACTGCTTGGATTGTGTAATGGAATGTGACTGCTTGATGAACTATTTCTACTCTAGCTTACCATGTTTGCTTGTTTGGTTGTCTTCTATGTGGTTCTTCTCCTTTTGCGATGATCATCAATTTATTGATGTGAGCAGATGCGAGAGGTTCTTGCGGTCAACAGGGGAACGGTGACTCCGCTGCTTAGCTCGCTTGGGCAAGATTTCTACTTAGTCGATTTTCTTTTAGGGCTACGACCTATGTATTGGCTATCCTTTAAATTTCCATTTTTATGGTTGTTAATTTTTCTCTATCTGGTTTAGTTTGGCATCGTTGTGTGCCTTGGATAACTATAAGGAGTTATGTGGAAACTCTAAGACTATGCTATTATATCTTTGGTATGACGCTTCCTTTAATTATGTTTATTAATTAAATTGGGTGTTACATACTCTCTTTTTTTATTGTACCAAATAGCATGTTCATAAAATGTAAAATATAAAATATATTTTATTTTATATAAAATAAAATAAGAATTTATTTAATTAAAACTACAAGAAATGTTTTATTTAATTAAATTGTAAAATATAAAATATATCAAAATATACAGATTTTAAAATAAAATAAAATAACATTCAAATAAATAGTAAAAAATAACATCATTAGGCTCCAAAGATTAATTATATATTTTTTAAAATTTATAAAAAGTTTCTTGCGAATGTTCTTGGAAAATAATTGGTAGAAAAAATATACTTATAAATTTATTTTTGCAAGAAAAATTACTTGTGAATATTTTTTTGGTAAGAAAATTACTTGTGAAATGTAAATTTGCAAAAAAAAAAAATACCTGGAAATTTTTAGACTGATTTTTTCGCAAGAAAAAGTACTGTGAATTTTTTTTTGAAGAAAATTTGTTACGAATATTTTTCATAATTTTTTTTTAAATTCCACGGTAACTAATTACTCGCGAAAGTATTACCTACCGATTAAAATTCCTAAGAAAAATGGCAAGAAACTCTTTTCCAACAAATTTTTGTAAGAAATTTGCAAGAAAATTCTCATATAATATTGAAAATTCTAGTAGTACACACGATCCCATTTTTTATGAATTGCAATATTTGGTTTAATTTGATTAGTGAGGTTATTAAAATTACATGTCTAGAACCTTCCAACAACTAGATCATGCTCTAAGGCACACCTCAAAACAAACATTAAGCATAAACCAAATCAATAGAAATCATAAACATCTATAGACCAGCTACATACAACAATACAAAAAAAAAAACACACACAACAAAGTCTAAAAGAGACATAAATACCCAAATTGTCACATGTCCTTGAAAGCAACGCTAAAAACTTGTTACAGGATTAGCAAGTGCACTAAATCGAACAAATAATAAAGTGAAAAGTCTAAGTATCTTTTCCCAAGAGACTTGTGTAACTCTTGACAAGTCTTGCAATTCATAACTCGATTAAAGAACAAATTTTACAAAAACCAAAATAAAACTCTTTTTTGTATTTTTATCAAACATATGACGTGCAATAGTATATGATAAAGCCTTCATTGGGATTGGGTTTCATGATTCAAAGTAAAAACACCAAACAATATATTTCTAATTTCTTCACTAACATTCAAACCTTTTGTAACATTGATAGAGACCAAGATCCTTTGAAGAGATTCAAGAGTGACGAGGGTAGAAATATTTGATATTTAGTGTAAGATTAGTGTAAGATTAAGGCTGATATCCTCTGAAGAGTGTTGTAAGTGTTGTGTGCATCTTGCAAATTCTCATTTGATAATGGAACTGGTTTTTTTAAGGTTGAAAAAGTAATACTCAAAGTAAGATCATGATTGTGAACCGTTATAAATCTTAATGTCTTTTGCTTCTCTCTATATCATTTTTTTTACTTTTCTTATTCTTGTATCATTTGAATTTATGAGAAAGTACATTTTGAGTTTTTAGATTTGGTAGAAGTTTTTGAAACTATCTTTTATAGAAAATGTTTTTTTGTAAAAAAATCAATCCCGCTCAGTTTAAATAAACCAATAAACCCTACCTCTTTTTCTAAGAATTTCTACACATATTTTTCCGAGGTCCTTACAAAAGGAATCTTTCAACTAGGAAATATAGAAATTAGAATATTGGCTTATTCACACTACTGAACTGAATAAGGAAGAGACAAGCCTTAAACTTTTAAGAAACTTATTGTACAGAAAATCAAAACATATATTTTATTTCATCTTTTTCACATGTTTAAAAGTTTTACGATATTTTATTCATTCCCATCACAAAAGAGTTGAACTTATCACCAGGACGTAGCTCTATAAAATGGATCCTCCTAACTTCGCTTATTCACACAACTGAAGAAAAAACCTTAATCTGTTTCATAGCCAATCAAAGAAATGGCGAGTGCAACGCTTTTTGCTCTCTTCCTTTTTTCTACCCTAACCTTTTACCCTCCTTCAACCACTGCACAACCTGTCACGGACGGGGATGGCAACATCGTTAAAAATGGTGGCAGATTCTATATATTGCCGGCAGGTTTAGGAGACCCTGGCGGTGGAATTCGAGCACTCCAAACAGATAACGAATCTATCCCTCTCTCTGTTGTGCAATCTCCCTTCAAGGGCGATATAGGGCTTCCAATTATTATTTCATCCCCAATCCGTACTGAATTTCTCCCTGAAGGTCAGGTGACCCTTAGCTTCGAACATACTAATCGTGAGTGGACCGTTGTTGAGGGTCTGCCTGAAGGAACCCTCGTTAAAGTTCAAGGCTACCCACATACAGTGCCAGGTACCTTCGTTATTAAAAAGGCTGAAGCTGAAACCAACAGGTATAAGCTTTCGTTCTGCCAAGGCGTCCTCTGCGGTAATGTTGCGGTTGTTAGGAATGAGAACTGGGTTTTGGCTGTCACTCAGGACGAGCCATACGTGTTTCATCTTGAGCAAGTTCTACCAACATCTGCTGATGCATGAGCAATCGCGCACTTTTTCCTTGTATTAAACTATATGCTTTGGGTGTAATAAACCAATGCATGGCTAAATAAAATAACCACTATTTGGTTTTTCTATTGTTCATATTTGTCGGACCACCATAGACAATTTTATCCTTTCGCTCTAAAGACATTGGTTTGGATTACCTCTTTCTTTCTTTCCATTAAGACAAAAACAGTGTCTAAAATCAGAAAGGATACGTTTTACAAACTTTCCTTCATATAGATTAAAACTTGAAACAATATATCTCCACACATTTATTAAATGTATTATGCAACTATTTTTTTAGTAATATATATATGTGTTATATAACTATATTTTTTATTAAAATGGTAATAAAGTTGTAGACTAAAGTAAATAGTAGTGTAAATCTGGAAAATGAATGGAAGAATGAAATTTACAATGCAAACATGATTCAAACATAGGAAGAACGAACGATATAGGAATGCTTTTGAACCCAAATTCAAACTCAAATCAAAATCACATATTGAACCTAGGCTAAAACATTGGCGGGAAATTTTATCCTTATATACCTAACTTTCTAAACACTAGAAATCTGACTTCTAAAACTATATCTAATGATTGAAACATATCTAACACTATGGGTTAAACGGGTTCGAACCGGGGTTGAAAGTGGATATGACCTACTTAACCCACCAATATTTTTTTATAATTTTTTTATATTTTTTAATAATGGGTTAAATATGTTTTTGGTCCTTCAAGTTTCAGTGAATTTTGAAATTAGTCCCTCATCAAGTTTCAATATTTAAGTTAACATTAAAGCAAAAATGTGTCAAACAGTGTAAATAATTTAAATATTATAATGAAATGTGCTTGAAACGTCAGATAAACTTAACAAAATTTGGTTAAAAGAACTAAATTCACGCATTTTGAAAGATGAAGGACTAAATTGGTCAAAAATTTTGATGAGTGACTAATTCTAAATTTCGTTGAAACTTGAAAGACCACAAACATATTTAACCCTTTAATAATTATTTACTACTCTTAATTATATAGATTCAAAATTTCATATTTTTAAATGTTAGAATGTTGCTCAATAATATTTGAATAGTTTGAATGTTTAATTAATTTGATTGCCAAGTTATATATACGTTGATACTTTAATCTTTAACAATAATCTTTATAGTAAATTACTCAAACAACTGTCTCTTAAACAATTTTTTTAAAATTAGCATGACAAAAATGTGTAGTTTTTTATTTATATTTTGATGAATAGCATGACAAAAAAATGTGTAATATTAGTCATATTTTCTTGGACTATATGGATACTTTATTGGAAAGAATTCATCATATATTGGTAATGAGCATGATGAAGACATTGGTTCTTGATTTTATTGTGATTGTCATCTCATAGGTTGCTTAAAAAAATATTTAAATATTTAAATACTTAAAAATAAATAAATAAATATTTTTTATGTGGGTTGGTGAGTCAATCCACCAACCCGTGGTAGATTGAGCCGCGTTACAAAATTTCTGGCTCATCATAAAGTGAATCAGGTTGGGTTCACTTATTTTCAACCCAGCTCGTGATGAGCCAACCCATGTGACTTCGGTTGACTCACTTTGATATGTCTAGTTATGATCAAGTGGGTTTTGATCTTTGTGGCTAACAATTCAATCTATCTATTGGATTATAAGGTGGTCACAATGTATTCCTTAGAATCTTGAATCCAAAAACTGAGTCTAGATAACATTCAAACATAAAAATTACTCAAGCATTGCCTAAGAATATGGTTCTAGACTGAAACTGAAAAATGGGTATGAAGGAATTGGTTGAAACTATGAATTGCAGAAACTTTAAACTAAAGTTGTAAAAGTGTAGAATACGTAAATGCAAGATGTAAATTGGACAGAAAAAAAAAAACAGATAAATAGTAAAGCAATGACAGAAATAGGAAATTGAATTCCATTAAAATCCAATGAAAAACTAGTTCGAGATTACATATACAAATAATTGATTAATTTTTAGAGACGTTGTAACTAATTTTTAATCAATTAGAATAATCCATTATCATCTAATATAATCAATTAAATGCTTTAGCTTTTGTTTTTCAAATTGGGATTTGACATCTTTATAAAAGGAAAAAAAGTATCTTTGCTTACACTAGTGCAGGGAAGGGAAATGACAGCGGTTATTTCCAGCTTTTGGCTTCGGGTCCGCAACCGCTGCATATACGACCGAGGTAAAAAGCTAGTATGTTATGCCTCGGTTACAACCCGAGGCATATTTAATCTTTACAGTCTCGGTTCTCGCACAACCAAGGCCTAATGAGCATCAAAAATTAAAAAAAAAAACACGCAGCGGCACCGGAAAAACCTCCTCGAGTTGCGTGCAGTGGCGGTGGAGGCAGACTGAACAGAATTGCAGTAGCCGTTGGTAATGGTTGCTCGAAGAACAAACACGCTGCGGCTCTGGTGGCAGTGCACGAATCCTCAAAGGTGCAACGACGGTGGTGGTTGGTCAAAGAAGAAGAAGAAGCCGTGGCAGTGCGGTGCTGCGACGAAACGATGCCCTGGAACGTCGGAGGTGTGCGGGATGGTGGGAGCTCTGCGTCCGAGGTATGCGAGACGGTGGCGCAGAGCTGCGCTGGTCGTCGGAGAAGGGCGGAGCAGTGCGGTGGTGGTTGGTCGAAGAAGAAGAAGCCGCGACGGTGCGGTGCAGGCGACGAAACGCTGGCCTGGAGCGTCGAAGGTGCGCGGGACGATGGGAGCTGTGCGTGACGGTGGTGCTGGTCGTCGGAGAACTGAAGGTTGGCCGGAGAAGATGAAATCGCAGAAGAACGGAGATCACTGCACAATGAAGGAATT
>Ga0209589_1006780_pt1 | contig 18799 bp, 17 predicted proteins | sample CowpeawhiteBW_FD_187525 | JGI IMG/M metagenome (GOLD analysis project Ga0209589, IMG submission 187525) | Root nodule microbial communities of legume samples collected from California USA - Cow pea white BW (SPAdes) (version 2) | ecosystem: Host-associated > Plants > Roots > Nodule | place: USA...
ATATTTTATTTGTTTTGTTTTGTTCTTATTGTTATTTTTAGTAAGTAAAAACTACATCATGATAAAATATATTTCTATTGTTTAAACTACATTTAGATAAAATATGAAACATTAGTAAAAACATAAGATTTTCTAATTGTTTTATTTAAAATAAATAATACAGTTTATTAAAAATAGGGATGTTACAGATCTGCCAGGCGACACGATCTATATTGGTTCGATTTTGATGTTCGTTGTGTTCTGGGATGATTTTATCTGAGGGAAAGTCAGTTTACTTTGCGAAGGGGTAAATTACTGTCAAAATTCATGAAGTTTCGCATAATTAAGACCTAAAAATGATGGAACAGTGGTAACATATTTTTAGGGATTGACAGAGTTGGGAATTTTGTTGTTTGGGGTACCTCTATTGTGTAATTGCATTATAATCATTATCAGAAACAATTAGGATGGAATATGGTGTTTGTGATGTTGTAATTGAGTGTCCAACTGGAGGATACTGGAAGGAGAAGGGCGCAAAAGGGGTAGGAGCGTGCGGGTAGACGTAACAGAACCTGATATTTTTCCCAGGACTGATGCACTGCCTGGCAGGTTATAGTGTGTCGCCAGGCGGCATCGCGGCGTTCAGAAGCGTCTTGTGAACTTTGGAGTGCGCTGGGTTTGGGCTAGTTGTTGTGAACATGTGATATATAATGGTATTGAATGATTAAGTGATCATGAGTTCCTTGTGTTGTTCCTAGACTTGATGAATAAGTTGTGAAGGGAAATGGGATTATACTTGATTACTAGGCTATGAGCATGTTGGAGTAAATCTGGCGCTATATTAGGAAACCTTAGAATAATGAAATCAATGATCTAACGATTTTGATATTATTTATATTAGAGTGATGCTAGGTTGAAGTGGAGAATTTGTGACTATGGGACTTGTCAAATTAGAAGGAAGGAATAAAGAGGGTTAGGTGCAAGTGTTAAGACAGATGCTAAGGGATACTGAGATAAGGTTGGGCAACAGTAGAGTAATGAAGGGTATGAGACTGTAGTGACATGTGAAGTTCAGAAAAGAGAAACTTAAGCAATCCTATATAGATAAATTAAGTGAATGAATAATGAAAAGAAAGGGATTGGATGATATCCTATTGAATTGTAGGTGATAGTTGGTGAGAGTAATATATAAGACGTACACATATGATAATAGGATTCAGCAATTGGATGTATGATAGTCAAGACTTAAGAGGGAGAACTTGGCAAAAATGTATAAAACGCAATAGGAGTGATGTTACTGGTGTGGCGCCTGGCGGTAGAGTCTAGACCACCAGGCGATAGACACGTATCAGGGGTTTTCTGGTGCAGGTGGTGCCTGGTGACGAATATGATTTCGCCAGGCGATCGTTGTACGATAGTGGGCTTCAAAATAGTGTGGCGCCTTGCGGCGGAGAGTGCTCCGCCAGGCGATAGTTGTTACATTAGTGGGCAACTGGAATGCGTTCGCCTGGCGGTAAGGGGGATCCCGCCAGGCGGTGTCTGCATGGTTTAGGATTTATGAGGCGCTTAGCACCTGGCGGTACGCGTCCCCTGCCAGGAGGTCTAGAAGCTGGTAGCGCCTAGCGGTACGTGTCCCCCGCTAGGCGATTTGGCTGCTGTAGCCTCAGTGGTTGGATTTTGCAGAAGTGATCTACAAGACTTTTGGTGATGCTTCAAAGGTGGGATTGCTGGTGTTCCTTGAGTTAAGCTCGGAACGTATCCCTTGAGTTGAGCTCGGGATAGGGGTTAAACACGTGGCATTCCTCGAGTTGAGCTCGGAATGGCATCCCTCGAGTTGAGCTCGGGATGGCGGATGAAAATGAGGAACCCTTGAGTTGAGCTCGGGTTGGCGAGTGTTGCCGGTGTGAGTGTGCTGGTTGTGGCCAGTACGGATGGGTCCAGATGGATTGCCCTCCTTAGTAAATAGCTGACGAGTTTGGTAGTCTTGCGACGTTACGAACTATGTTCGTATTTGGGAACTTCACCTGGCGTTACAGTGTATGATCCGTAGCAATGGTTTCCCGCACGTGCTCTATCGGTTGTGACCGATAGGTATGGCAGCAAGTCACCTTGAGGTAATCGCTAAAAGAGGTAGAACACGAATGACATGTTGTGGCCAAGGAAGATGAAATCAATAGAGGGATTTTAGTGTGGCTTGTTACATGAAATATATAAGTGATTCATATAAATGTGTATGCATGTATTTTGTATGCTTATTCTATTAAGCTCACTCTATCTGCTTGTGTTTGGCGATGATCGTGTGCGCGGTACACGTGAGTAGATGATGTTGATACAGGTGGTGTTGATGAGACTTAGACACGGAGCGGGGATATCATAGGAGTCTTTTATTTATTATGTTTTGGAAATAGATTGTAAACTCTCATGAGATATTTTGGTTATTATCCCAGTTTAAAACACATAGGAGTCTTTTATTTATTATGTTTTTGGGTTTTATACATTATGGAATTTTGGATTATTCACAGATTAAATAAAATTTTAAATTTCTCGCGTTTTCGGAAATGAGATATTATTAAATGAAAATGTTTACTATTTCTTTATTTATTGTTAAATCCGTAATATCCTGTCGGGATGTTACAAGTAGCATCATGAGAACTTAACACTAAAAAGAAAAGATGAAAATAGGAACAAAACAAACAATAAACAATAATGTAATTTTACTAAGGGAAAAAATTACGATACTCTTTCATTAAAGTAAAAGTTTAATATCCTATGATTTTGATTAAGTGTGAAAAACAACAAAGAATAAAACATGATCATGTTGCATTGAAAGACAATAGTATAACTCAATAATATATCACATACAATGCAACATTTTTGTTTAACAAGCGATACAACACCTTGTTGTATGTCTAGCATGACATAATACGTGTTCAAACCATAACACATATAAGTAAACTAATCTCATACTATACGAAAAACATGTAAATTCCTATTTTATGTTGTAGGGAATGTTCATTACTTTCGTCTACCAAAAAGAAAATTAGCAAATGATAAGTCACATAAAAATATCTCTTAAGTAGGGAGTTAAAGTTGTTTTTCTTCAACAATTCCTTTAACCATACATTTTCAACTTTAGAAGAACTATCCACTTTGTACAACATTGGACTTTAAACAAATCAGGAAAAGACACACTATCCTAAAAGATATAAGTACATCCAACTTATTAAGATATAAGTACATCCAACTTATTAGGATGTTACATAAAGAAGAAAAAGAGCATTTATTGTTGCATGAAATGTATTTGATACATCTATCAATATTAAGATTGTCAAATAAAGAAATTACATTCAAAAGAGTTGAAGTTATTTGACGGTCAGAAACAATCTCATAATGGCTACTTTATTTAGAGCCCATGTAAAGGAACTCAAGGAAAGAAGAAAGCAAAATGTTGCTAAAATTTCTAGGCCAACAAAGTTTCATAGAAGAACATTGTTTATGTTCAATTAGTAAGATAAAAGAAACATTAAATCTTATATAAGTCAATAGATAACCATCCTATCTAGCGAGCAACTTTGTGATTCTTAATCACTTCTCATACAACTTACTTATCTTAGCTATAAAAGTGATTGTTTGGTAAATAATACTCAATTGTTAATCATGAATGGATGGAATACTTATTTGAGTCTAAAGTAGTTATAGTCATTTGAGCCAAAAGTGGCCATAATCATAAGAGTCAAAAGTGGATTTTAGAAAGAAAAAAAATATACTTGAACAAGGTCTGTCAAGAGTGGTTGAAAGTATAAAGATACTCAAGTTGAGCCAAAAGTGACTTGTTGAAAGAATACTTGAATGAAGTTAGTCAAGAATGGTTGGGAACTGAAAAAAGAATACTCAATTTAAGTTAGAAATAACTTGTTAAAATATTACTAAAGGGGTTAGACAAAAGTGGCAATGAGCTTAAAGAATACTTACATTGTAATTCACAACATTAATTTCCTTAGTGAAACTCAATCAGTTGATTAAGAATTTGACGTAGTTTACGTGGTCAGACAAATCAATATAAAAATATAGTGCGTATTCTCTCTCACTCTCTTTTCTTATTCTTTATATTGAATGTTATTTTTATATGTACTAGTTTAGAATGTGAGTCATCATGCGAATAAGTATAACTAAAACATTTACATAACTAAATCAATTAAGCTAAGGTTGTGTCTATTGCACATCACGAAGCATAACAATCATCAATTGATTAATTAGCATATAAAACTACTGTTTGAATATCACTTTTCATCCATTATTTGCAAAAGGTGTCAAACGATAAATTAAAAATACAATTCAACTTTCCCTTGATCCAATGGGTGTTAATATTAACATATAATCAATAAATTGATTATTTAGATGTGTGAAAAATATGGTAGTAAAATTGTAAGTATATAGAAGTTAATATGTGTATATTTGCATATAGCTTTTTGGAGGTGTTTAATCACGTATTTTTCTATTATCTTGAAATAAATTAGATATATTTTTAGTATTAATTCATTGTTGAACTTTATATTAGTTGAGAAATAATGTTTTTTGAGAGTGATATTGCTCAAGTGGTGACTCATTGCTTAACCAACTTCTAAGTGCTCATCATTTGAATGTTATTCGCTTAAACAACATTTTAAAAATAAATAATAATTTTTTTTATTATTTACTATAATTAACTTTCGACATTTAATTATATAACATAAGTTCTGAAATATATAACTTTAGTAAAAACTTGTAATTAGAAGGACTTTCTCCTTTAAAAGGAAGAATACTTAAATAATTATACTGTAAGTAAATTATTTAACTAATTTAATTTTGATGTTTATTTTAATATTATATATGTATACACTTTATGTTCTTGTTCAATGGGAATTTAAAGTGTATACAATGGTTAATTCTTGATAGGATCTAATCAAATTTAAGTATATTATATTGATATTTGATGATGTAAATATATTGAATGAAATTTATTTCAATTTAGCACTACGGTACGGGTAGTTGCTAATATTAAATACTTTTTTAATATTAAATGCTATGGTTAAAAACGGGTTAATTCAGTTTATTGGGTATATTTCACATTAATCTACTCATTGATAGGGTTCGTTTAACTCATTTTACAGGTAATTCTAAATTTTAGAATAACAATCTTCAACATAACAAAATAAAAAAGCATTTTAATGTTTTTACATATTTAACGAAACACAATATATTTAACAAAACATAATATATGAAAATTAAGTTATTCCTCCGTCATCAAAGATTTTAAAAGTTTAAATTAATTAAATAAAAAAGTAGAAATTAGAAAATAACTTTCCTCGTATCTATACAAATATAATTATGCGTCATTTTTCAATAATAAAATAAATCCAAAAATACATTTTTTATAATATTCTCAGCAGAAGACAATTAACCTTAAAATTGAGGTAGACATGAGTACACTTATTTGCAGTGCAGTGTTGTCCAATAAAACTTGTAGGACATAAATAAAGTGAGATGAAACCTTTCTTAATTAAATGTCATTATTTATTGACTTAATATAATCTTTGGCTGGGGTTATATATTTAATATCTTGGCCACCGTTATCATTTGTTCTGTTCCCCCTCCAATTTTCCATTCCCACCTTTCCTTTTCCCTCCTCACATTTCTCCAATTCACACCAATTTTCATTCTCCATTCACTCACACCTTAAACCCTCTCACTTCTTCTCCTTCTCCTTCATTCATTGATTTTCAGCTTCGAAGCTTTTCTACTCACTTTCCTTTTCCGCTAGGGTTTCCATTCTTCTCCTATGCTCACTCTCCGGCATTGTGCTGCGCTTCTCCGCCTCTGAACTCTCGCCGAACGACGTCGTTGCTCCCGTCCCTCACATGGCTCCGTCACGTTCCGCCGCCGACGCATGCAAGGGCGGCACGGCGGAGTTCCCGGCGGGGCTAAGGGTTTTGGTCGTCGACGATGACGCCACCACGCTGAGGATTATAGAGCAAATGTCAATTCGATGCCGTTACCGCGGTTAGTTTGTTATTTGGTTTTGACGGAACTTTCATTTCTCGGTTCTATTCCTTGTTTTCTCACGAGATTAAGTAGTAAGTGATATACTGGTTGCATGCTTGAAGCATTGCTTTATATCTTCTCCACCGAGCTCGAGTGTTAATTGGCGCGAGGTGTTCTTAGTTAATAATTGGTTTTGAATTCGAGATTTTGAAATATTCAATACTCGGAATATCGATACTAGTGATCTTACCAGCTCGAAGCAGATATATATCTGTGATTCTTTATGTAAAAGAACATTATTTTCTCTTCTAATTGTTCCTCCAGTGAAAAACCCTACTGGTAGGAGTTGGGAACGCTACTTAATGCGGTACTAAAACGTTGAGGTTCTCCTTCTAATTAACCAGTATTGAGTTGTGCTCTCCTCTTCTGCTCAAGTCCTAACAACGGGTGCTTTCATTGAGAGCTGAGTTACGGTTCCCTATAGGCTATATATTATTAAGGTACAAACTTGAATACTAAGTAGGGGGTAGTAAAGCCGTCAAAGAGGTGCTCTGAATTATTGTCGATAGGCTACGGCTTTTGAAGGAAGTGACAATGGTAGTATCACACTCAATAGAATAACTTACTTGATGTATTACCTACGACTTGGGGTTCTCTTACCTAATGAATTAGTATTTTGGGTTGAACTTTCCTCGTGTACTTAAGTTCCAACACCTACTTAGAAGTACAGTTGTCAAAATGAGTTTCAATCCGTGAGCTAACTCGGCTCACCACGGCTCACCTCGGATTCGAGTTGGATCGAGAAAAATTCATTTTTTTCAAAAGTGGATTAAATTGAACCCTACTTACTTAACTCACGGATTAAACAAGTTTGAGTCGGGGTTGAAGGTAGGTTAACCCACTTAACCCATCAACATTTTTTTATAATTTTTTTGATTTTTTTTATTATAATTATTTATTACTTCTAATTATATAATTTCAGAATTTTATATTTTTAAATGCTAGAATGTTGCTCAATGATATTTGAATAGATTGAATATTTAATTAATTTGTTTGTCAAGTTATATACATTAATACTTTATTCTTTAACTATTATCTTCATATTAAATTACTCAAACAACTGTCTTATGAACAAAATTTTCTAAATTAGTATGACAAAAATGTGTAGTTTTTTCATTTATATTTTGTTGAATAGCATGACAAAAACTGTGTAATATTAGCCATATTTTCTTAGACTATATGGACTCTATTGGAAACAATTCATCATATATTGGTGGGGAGCATGATGTAAACATTGGTTTTTTATTTTAATGTGATTCTCATCTCATGGGTTGCTTTAAAAATTATTTAAATATTTGAATTCTTAAAAATAAATAAATAAATGATTATTTTTCTTTTTTATATGGGTTGGTGAGTCAACCCACTTAATCTACAACCCGTGGTCGGTTGAGTCAGGTTGTAAAATTTATGGATCATCATAAAGTGAGTTGGATTGAGCTCATTCATTTTTAACTCGGCTCGTGGTGAGCCAACCCGTGTGAGCTGTGTTAACTCATTTTAACATGTCTACTTAGAAGTATTATGATTTATGGAAATTATGCAAAGTGGTTTCTGACGGTAACTTAGGGAGAAACTTATTATGTGAAGTGCGAAATTGATGGTATATTAGAAATTAAGGTTTGTTTATCTTTCCAACTTGGATCCAAAAGTTACTTTGAAAAAGTAAACCCCCTCTATTTTTCTTCCAGCTCACTGGCACAGTGTGAAGAATTTTGAAAATTAATCTACCTTTTCTGGATAATCTGTTCCCGAACACTCCCCTTAAGGATCGAACTTGCTTTTATCTTTTTCCGTTTCCAATGGTGAAACCGATGCTTTGACTTTGTTTTAGGGAACTGTGCTTAGTGCCACTTAAACGATGACAGTTTTTGTTATGTTAGGGTCATGGATGACCATGTATCAGGTTTTCGAAACATGCCTAGCTTGGATTTGATTCGTTTAATTGATTGTACCTATGGGAAGAAGGAACTCCTGGAAAGATTCGTCATATCCTCCACACCCTCGCATGCAAGATTGGATATTTCTAGGGGGGGCCTATATATTTATCAATGGTTTGATAGTTGCTTGATAAGTGGTGATAAGTCCAACAAATCTTGTTAGGATAGATTTTGATACCATCTTAGAAAGTAGGTTTAGGCCCAAGTCTACTCTGCAAAATTGACTTTTAAGAGAAGATTTGCATTTACTTATATTTTATAATTTGATCATATCTTGAGTTGATGTGAAATTTTCAACAATTAAATTAAAAGGCTGACTGAAATTTTGCCTTTCTGTGAATCCCCACATTGTTCGACTATCCGATGAAGATTATTGTAAATAAATAGGCACATAGGTTTCGTACTTTATTTTGGGGTGTTCTTATTTAGTGTGTTCAACTTGTGTAATGAATGTGAAGAGGATTTTTACCATGGTGGGTTAAGGAGCTCAACAAAATTTTGTTTAAATCTAATGGAGAATGTTTATGATGCAGTCTATTCACTATGACCTGAAATTTCAATAAAAACACAATGGCCTGGAAATTTGAAAATGATTTCAATAGATATTGTAGATCTAGTAAATGCCATGACATGGATTTCTTATGATTTGCAACTTGTCTTTATTTGAACTAAGTTTTTCTTCTTACTTGTTGTGTTTTTATCTTCCAGTTACCACATGCACCGAGGCTACTGTGGCTTTGAATCTTTTGCGGGAAAGAAAAGGTTGTTTTGATGTGGTACTGAGTGATGTTCATATGCCAGACATGGATGGCTATAAGCTCCTTGAACATGTTGGGCTGGAAATGGACCTTCCTGTAATTAGTAAGTGTTGTTCCCCTTGTCCTTAGAATTACAAGTGCGTTAGTAATGCTTAACATTTGAAAATATATTCTGCATTGTGCAGTGATGTCTGGTGATAGTACAACAAGTGCTGTCATGAAGGGAATTAGACATGGGGCTTGTGATTATTTGATTAAGCCTGTACGTGAGGAAGAACTGAGGAATATATGGCAACATGTTGTTAGGAAAATCTGGAATGAAAATAAAGAACATGATAATTCTGGGAGCATGGAAGACAGTGATTGGAATAGACGGGGAAATGATGATACTGAATATACTTCCGTTGCTGATGAAGCAGAAGTAGTTAAAGCACCAAAAAAGAGGAGCAGTTTAAAAGAAGAAGATATTGAATTGGAGAGTGATGATCCAGCCACATCTAAGAAGCCTCGTGTAGTGTGGTCAGTAGAACTGCACCAACAATTTGTCAGTGCTGTGAATCAACTTGGGCTTGATAGTAAGAATCCCCTGCTATATTTTTCTTGCTATTGCTTCTATTTTTTTTGCTCAATTACTAGACTTATTTAGATTACAATAAGCATAAAGCATACATATTTTGCTTTTGTTTATTTAAGCATTTATCTCAATTTAATTTATAGATTGTTTCTCATCCTTGTTTTAGAGGCTGTGCCAAAGAGAATACTTGAATTGATGAATGTCCCTGGTTTGACTAGAGAAAATGTTGCCAGTCATTTGCAGGTTGGTTTTTAGTTTAAAATGTGAAGCAATAATTTACCATTTTCCCCCAGAATTGTTCATATAATTAATTTTGAGTAGTTGGATGTGTAGCTGATCTCTTCAGTTACACTGTTTATTTTCTTGGCTTTTTTAATTTCCTTAATCTTTTATTGTGTTATATCTCCTTTGTTAACACGTGGGTTACTTTTTACTTAGTTCAATGCCAGCATATTATTTTCTTCTGTCTTGATGTCAATTTAACGTTGTATTTTTGTTGTTGCAATTATAGTTTATACATTCTGAGCAGAAATTACCTTTGTGGTATCTCCTATAAACTTTAACTTCCACTGCTTGATACTCTTATGTGCATGATTAGTCTTTCTTACCATTGATGAGTATGCAAGACTAGGGTTAGCCTCAACAAATGTGTAATAGGGTTACCATGTCACGGAAAATGACTTCATGCCTTTCACTATTGTTATTTCCACTATAAATAATGTTAAGACTATTTACAATTATTACTCATAATTACAAAATATACAAAATATCCTATAATCTGAATTTAGGGAGAACAAATCAATCTATGAATTGCTTAGTTTATTCTTAGGAAATCATATCAAAATATTTAAGGAAACAAATTAATTCCTGATTGACACCCAACCCTCAAATCAAGGTTTTAAACTTACTTTTTTTGCTGTTCCAATTTTGATAGGTGAGGTTGATGAGGTTGCCTGTCGTGAATGAGGTCTTAATTTTGTTGTTCCTTGAGACAACTTAAGCTGATGTAAAGGACTTTCAACAGTGTTGTCTGTCTTTGTTTAACTGTTGTGAATGAGAAATGTGAAGTTACTTAGAAATGAAACATTGAAACCGATTTTAGCTGAGTTGAAAATCTTGATATGGATTATGCAGCACAACAGACATTTTGTTATAAAAAATATATGTTTTGACTTGAATCAATGGAATGAAAGAATGAGTGTATTGATGAATGAGAAAGGGGAGGGAGACCAAGATTGACATGGGTAAGAGTGATGGCAATAATTTTGCAGCTATGCAGCTTTTTTAGTTTCTCTTTTTTAAAGTGACATGTACTTAGTTGATAGCATCGAAAGGTCAAGTATATGAAGAAATGAATCTTAATCATTTTTAAGTGATAAATGTCATTTAATGTAAGTTTACTGGTGTCAGAATTAAGAGTTTATGGCCACACTCATTCTTTACTAATCTGAAAATATTGCTATAATCAGGTGAGGAATATTGCCTGTTAATATGCAAATATTTTATCTATTTTACTAAGGCAATAGATGTAGATAAATGCCCTTGGGTGTTGTTGTTCTCAAGTGTAATTAACATTGTCGTATGAACTACAACATTCATTTACAGAAATTTAGACTTTACTTGAAGCGATTAAGTGGAGTGGCACAGCAACAGAATGGGATGCTAAATGGAGTTCCTGGGACTATAGAATCCAAGCTGAGCGCTACTGGAAGATTTGACATACAAGCTTTGGCTGCTGCTGGCCATGTTCCGCCTGAAACACTTGCAGCCCTTCATGCTGAGCTCTTAGGTCGCCCTGCAACTAACATAATGTCTACAGCAGACCAGGTTACATTGCTGCAAGCATCCATTGGGCTAAAACATTCCCATGCTGAACATGCTGTGGCGTATGGTCAGCCTTTTGTAAAGTGTCCTTCCAATATTGGCAAGGATTTTCCTCCCTCTTTCTTAACTGCAAACGATGTGTCGACAGGATATGGTGCATGGCCATCATCTAATAATACAATGGGTTCAGTGAGACCCAATAATAGCGTTGAAAGAGTGGGTACTCAGAATAACAACATACTGATGGATATATTAGATCACCAACAAAGGCAGCAACCCCAGCAAAAACAACAGCAGCACCACCAGCAACAGCAGCCTCTGATACATGATCAAAGTTGTTCAATCAATGTTCAACCATCTTGCTTGGTGGTTCCATCTCAATCCTGTGACACTCTCCAGGCAGTAAATAGTTCTTCATCTGTCCATCAGAATTGCAGTTTTGGCAGGAATGCCATTATTGATTATAGTTTATTGTCACAGAAATCAAATAATTTAGTTAGTGCAGCTCAATTTTCCGGTGGGGACACAAAAGCTCGAGCTGTTCTTTACACACATACTACGCCCTCCACATGTTCTATGAGTTCCATCAATGGCAGTATTCGGCAGCTTCAAAACTCAAATTTGACATTTGGTGGTGCAAGACCTTTTCCTAGCCCTTTGCCCATGTCTGATAGACAAGATCCCTATGGTTTGAAATCAGGCGATTCATTTGATCAAGTATGCCTTAGGAATATTGGGTTTATTGGCAAAGGTACCTGCGTTCCAAATAGGTTTGTTCAAAATGAAATGGAATCACCTGTCAGTGATTTTAGTCAAATGAAAGTCAATGTAGATAGCACTGACAACACACTGAAGGAGGAGCCAAATTTTATAAATATACAAAAAGTGAGTCGCCCAATCGTAGAAAGATATCAATCTTGTGATCATTCAAGTGTGTTTACTGAATAGGTAAGTTGATGACTATTTGAGTCTTATGTTTATTAAGAATGTGAATATTAGTTTAAATCTAGATCCTCAATGATTTGACTGTTATTTGTTATTGGAGCTTATTGTATGTATCATGTTATGTTTCTGCACAGTTTGCTTGCTAATTTAAATTTCTAAATTAGACTTCCTATAAAATAGTAGTTATCCGTATTTTTGAGTGTCCGGATATGTGCATTTATGTTTTCTTTGATATTTCTCGAACGGAGATATAATAAATAACTACTGCAGAAATGTGTCGGGAGTTTATTAAAGCCATAAGGAGGAAGCAATTACATTGCATATTTTTCTTCCAAAATAGGCTAATAATTAAATACCAACTGGGATGCTGTCCACTAAAAGGTCGAAGATATTGTAGCAACTAGCAGAAAGTTGAATGGACTTGCTCCTTTTCTCCTCCTCCCTTGTTGCTTCAGTCGTTGATATTCCTGGATTACGCATTTCCGTGCTATAAGTTCATATTTATGTTGGTTGTGAATGCTTGAATCTTGTTTGCAACAGGTTAGCGAGAGAAGACCTTTTCATACAGGTACAAAGTCAGTAATAATAATCCTTCATACTGAGTCAGTCTTCATTGGGCAATGAACCAAATAATCGTTTAAAAAGTTCTTTCCATGAAGGGGTACAGATTGCTTCCTCAGTCTTTTAGATGAGTATTGTAGCTAGCTTGTGTTCATTGGCACTACAATGGAGTCTAATGAAAGCTTGTTGTCTATAAAGAAAGCTGAACTACTATGACTTCTGAAAAACTGGAAGGTTTCTCGAAAGGCATATTCTCATCATGGTGCATTGTAAAGCCCAAGGAAGAGTGTCTATATAAATGTTTAGTCTTTACGGGTGTGTTGGTTTGTTTGTTTGTAGGTGCACATGTATCTAGGAACGTTCTATAATCTATGAACTAGTTGTTATATATACAACGTGTATATTGCAAAAGCTGTTGCAATTTGAGTGATATTTTCCCTCTTTTTCAGATGCAGTTTTTTAATGTTGGGTTGCTTTAGATTTTTCTTTTACAGGCCATGAATTTTGGTCCATTTCTGTCCCTATACACCATCTATAAATAGAGCACTATACTCCTCTCTCAAACACACACTTCCATACTCATTCATTCTCTCTCGTTTTCTCCTCTTTTTTCTCTTATATCTCTTTTCTCATTTTGGGTTTATTTATTTACTCTTTTTTAATAATTATTTTGTTAGTTCTGAGATCCTTAGAAATTTTGACAAGTTCTTGTTGTATCCTGGGAGGCTTGTGCAATACACTGCGGATAAGTCCTTAAGGGTAATGAATCTACACGTCTTGGGAAGTCCTTTTGGTTTGTGATTTTGTCAACTACTACAACAATTTTAAGGACTTATGGTTGACAACAACAATAACACACCCTCTACGGAGAATCCAAATATTGTTTTCGGAGCTCAAACAGTCTTTGCGAAACCCTTTCTAGATGTGTCAAAAATCGAGATATTCTCTGGACAGAACTTTTGGCGCTGACAAGAACGCGTGTCTACCCTTTTAGACATGTATGGAGTTGTTACCGCTTTTACATCCTCAAAATCCAACTCCAATATCCCTTCAAAACAAGTTTAAGACTAAATCCATGCAAACAAGGTATGTCGACACACTTTACTTAGTGCATTGTCTAATGACCTGATGGACATCCTTGGTGGAGAAGTGGAAGGAGATCCATGGAGAATGCTTAGAATGAGTGGAAATGTAGCGGAAATGGAGGAGTTGAAGCTTGCTCTTGGAAATGGAGGATTTGTGAAAATGAAGAGTAGAATTGGTGCTATGGTATGGAAGGTGGCTAGAGGAGATGAAAGAGAAGGATAGTCAAGTGTGCTCTCAAATAAGAGTAGAAGAAGTGGAGTGCTCTCAACAACTATGCTTCTACTTTGCAAAGTAACCCTTACATGTGCATAGGAAGCTATCATTTATAGTAGATTAGCTTCCTTAATGCAATTCAAATTAAGCACAAATGTAATGGAGATGTAGCTTGAAGAGCAAGTTGAATTCTTGGTCGTGTGATGTAGGAGATGAGGTATGATGGCGCCAAGTGGCATATCACACACTCTTTACCATTGTCACACTCTCTTTGCTTTGGTCATGCTTTGCTTGCTTATCTCCATATTTAGCACATTGCCAAGGATTCTCGGCCAAGATGGAAATTGGGCTCGGCCCAATTTTATGCACCATGTAATCACAAGTGTTCTAACTTATTTATTGAAAGCAAAGCCTAAACAATGGCCCAATTTAAATCTAGAATGCGTCTTCCATGCATCAACTCATATTTTGGAGATTTCTTTGGCCCATGTGAATAAAGTGAAAAGCCCATGATTGACTTGATCATCTTATGAGAGGCCCATGTGGATCTTCTTCATCATGCTTCTAGTGATTGGGCCTCTAAGTGGGCTTGGGCTTGTTGATGCATTTGGGCCATGGATTGGGCCTTGAGCATGATTTGGGCCTAAGCGTTGGCCCAAGCTATAAGCCTTGTTGGGATCACATCATGACTTGTTCGATGTGTACTATTCATACAATGAAGCGAAAGAAATTTGGAATTCGTTGATCCTCAAATATACTGCTGAAGACGTATTCAAACAAAGATTCATCATAGGAAACTACTATCGTTGGGAGATGATTGAAGATAAGGACATTAAGATCCAAATCAACGAATATCACAAGTTGCTTGAAGATATCAAAGCAGAGAACATAATCCTTCTTGATGAGTTTGTTTCAGAACTCATGATCGAGAAATTACCATCATCTTGGACTGACTATAAACAACAACTAAAACACAGACACAAGAAGATGTTGCTTCAAGAGCTCGTTACACACATCATAGTCGAATATACCAATAGGCAGGTATGTGCTACTACAAGGGCCAAAGCATTATCTGCAAAAGCTAACACTGTAGAAGAAAAACCTGCTCCAAAAAGGTATGAGAATAAACCTGATCACAATAAGAAAAGTAATTTCCGAAATTCCCATCCCAAAGGATCTAACCCTACCTTTAAGAAAAAGGGAAATTGCTTCGTATGTGGGAAGCCTAGCCATCATGCACCTCAGTGCAGGCGTAGAGCAAGAAACGACAATCCTCCTTGGGCAAATATAGCCCAAAGGGAAGATATTATAGTTGCGGTCGTTTCACAAGTAAATTTGATGACCAATGTGACTAAGTGGGTGGTAGACTCTGGTGCTACCAGGCACATTTGTGCAAACATAATGCTTTTACCTCCTATACCAGTGTAGGGGATGGAGAAGAACACGTCTATCTTGGTGACTCCAGGACAACTCCTGTCCTTGGGAAAGGAAAGGTTCTCCTGAAACTCACATCGAGGAAGACTTTGGCCTTGAGTTACGTGTTGCATGTGCCCTCTATTAGAGTTAATATAATATTTGTAGCACTACCGGGAAAAGTTGGGGTTAAAGTGTCATTTGAATATGACAAGATTGTAATGACAGAAAATAATGTTTTCATGGGGAAGGGATATTGTGATCAAGGTCTCTTTATACTCAATATTTCAGAAATTATTAATGAATATTCTTCTACTTATATTGTTGACTCGTATGATATGTGTCATGTTAGATTATGACATGTGAATTCTTCGTATGTTATGAAATTGCAACGACTGAGATTAATTAATACGCATGATAAACAAAGTGGTAAATGTGATATATGTGTAGAATCTAAAATAACAAAGAAAACTTGTTATCCTGTAGAACGACAATCTGAATTGTTAGGGTTAATTCATTCTGATCTAGTCGACTTAAAATAGACTATGTCTAGAGGTGGTAAAAATTATTGTGTAACCTTTATAGATGATTACTCTAGATACACCAAAGTGTACTTAATCAAGCATAAAGATGAAGCTTTCAATGTGTTTTTAAAGTATAAGGCAGAAGTAGAAAATCAATTGAATAAGAAAATTAAAAGGATCAAATCAGATAGAGGTGGTGAATATGTTTTTTTAATGAATATTGTGTTAGAGAAGGTATTATCCATGAAGTAACCCCACCATATTCACCTGAGTCTAATGGAGTAGCTGAGAGAAAGAATAGAACTCTTAAGGAAATGATGAATGTCATACTTATTAGTTCTAGTGCACCTGATAACCTTTGGGGAGAAGTCCTTCTTACTGCATATTTTTTACAAAATAGGATACCTCATAAGAAAACCGGTAACACACCTTATGAGTTGTGGAGAGGTTATCAACCTAATCTTAAATATCTAAGAGTGTGGGGGTGCCTAGCTAAGGTAATGTTACTCGATCCTAAAAAAAGAAAAATAGGCTCTAAAACCTCTGATTGTATGTTTTTAGGCTATGTTGAACATAGTGTTGCCTATAGGTTTCTTGTTCTTAAAAGTGATGTAATTGAACATAATACTATTGTGGAGACAAAAAATGTTGAGTTCTTTGAACATATATTTCCTTTAAAGGTACTCGATCCTAAAAAAAGAAAAATAGGCTCTAAAACCTCTGATTGTATGTTTTTAGGCTATGCTGAACATAGTGTTGCCTATAGGTTTCTTGTTCTTAAAAGTGATGTAATTGAACATAATACTATTGTGGAGACAAAAAATGTTGAGTTCTTTAAACATATATTTCCTTTAAAGGTTAGTGAGACACTTGAACAATCTATAGTAATAATAGTGATGCCATGTGTGAAGTTTTGAGAAGAAGTAAAAGACAAAGGAAGGGAACTTCTTTTGGAGATGACGTTTATACCTATCTAGTTGAAAATGATCCAATAAACTTTCTAGAGGCTATTAGAGTTCTTGATGCAAAACAGTAGGATAAGGCTATTAGGACTGAAATTGAATCAATTCAGAAAAATAATACTTAGGCCTTAGTAGATTTTCTTAAAGGAGCAAAACCCATTGGTTGTAAGTGGATATTTAAGAAAAAGTATCACCTAGATGGATCCATAGATAAGTATAAAGCAAGGTTAGTAGCAAAAGGTTTTACTCAAAAACCCAACATAGATTACTTTGACACCTTTTCTCCTATGACTAGGAAGATTTCCTTAATTCAAGTTTTGTTAGCCTTAGCAGCTACCCATAAGTTGGTGATACATCAAATGGATGTTAAAACTGTTTTTTTAAATGGTGATTTAGAGGAGGAAATCTATATGACTCAACCTGAGGGGTGTGTTGTCCCTGGTCAAGAAAATAAGGTATGCAAGCTTTTAAAATCTTTGTATGGGTTAAAACAAGCACCTAAGCAGTGGCATGAAAAACTAGATAGTGTCTTACTATGTGATGGTTTCTTACCTAATGATGCTGATAAATGTGTGTATTTTAAATCTGAAAATGGTGAATGTGTCATTATATGTTTGTATGTGGATGACATGTTAATATTTTGTACATGCATTGATATAGTTTCTAGAACTAAATTGTTTCTAGGATCTAATTTTGAAATGAAAGACATGGGTGAAGCCAATGTGATTTTAGGTGTTAGAATCATAAGGAAGGGAGATAGTATATTACTATCCTAAGAACAATACATTGAGAAATTCCTTAGGAAGTTTGGATATTATGAGTTCAAACCAATGAGTACCCCTTATGATGGTAACTCTAAATTAATGAAAAATATAAGAGAATCGTTTTCTAAACCTCAGTATGCCCAGATAATTGGGAGCTTACTACACTTAATGAACTTTTCAAGACCTGGTATTGCTTATGTAGTAGGTAGACTGAGTAGGTACACTCAATGTCCTAATCAGGAACATTGGGATGCATTTGCAAGACTTATGAGAATGCCATTGAATATAGTGAATTTCCCGTTGTACTAGAAGGGTACAATGATGCTAATTGGATCTCTGATTCAGATGAGACAAAATCCACTAGTAGTTATGTATTCACACTTGGGGTGGTGCAATTACATGGAGATCAGCCAAGCAAAAAATTATTGCAAGATCAACAATGAAATTTGAGTTTGTTGCTCTCGAAATGGCTGGTAGTGAGGCTGAGTGGTTGAAAAACTTCTTAGCAAACATTCCTCTAGGAATGAAACCAACCCCATTTGTGTCAATACATTGTGATTGCCAATCGACAATAGCTATAGCTAAAAACAAGAACCACAATGGAAGAACAAACATATTCAATTGAGATATAATTTGGTTAAGGAGTTGCTAAAGAGTGGAATTTTTCCACTGATTGTGTGAGGTCAGAACAAAATCTAGCAGATCCTCTAACTAAACCCTTGGGAAGAAACATGATATTAGAAACATCAAGGGGAATGAGACTTAAGCCACTTGCAAACAAACAAGTGATGACAACCCAACCTCTGTGATTGGAGATCCCATGATTAAGGTTCATATGGGTAAAAACAAGTCATTAGTTAGTTCTGATAGCACTAAATTGATTTTAAATCAATTATGTCCATTCCTATGGTGTGTGTGAAAGTGCTAGAAACTACATTTTTTAGAGGTTAAACTTTGTGATTAAAATTCTCTCTGATGTAAGAATTTTAGTTTAAACAAAGTTTTAATGATTTTTATATCCCTTACAGGTGGTGTATGATTTGTAGCTTGTTCATATAGCTTGGTTATACCAGCTCTGATGCATTACATCCTATGTGAAACCTAGGATTTGCTTCTTTTTTTTTCTTTTCTTTCTATCTCTTATCTTTTACAATATGTGGGGGATTGTTATATATATA
>Ga0209589_1006783_pt1 | contig 18790 bp, 7 predicted proteins | sample CowpeawhiteBW_FD_187525 | JGI IMG/M metagenome (GOLD analysis project Ga0209589, IMG submission 187525) | Root nodule microbial communities of legume samples collected from California USA - Cow pea white BW (SPAdes) (version 2) | ecosystem: Host-associated > Plants > Roots > Nodule | place: USA...
ACGCATGCACCCACTTACCCACCCACACGCACGTACCCATTTACCCACACGCACGCACGCTCACTCGTAGCACACACGCACACACCCACTTACCCACCCACACCATGCACCCAAAAACACACACACACACACACACACGTGCCCACTTACCCACACACACCCTTGCACACACCCATCCACCCACAAACCCACACGCACGAACCCACACACCAACCCGTACCCACCCACCCACACGCACCTACACACACCCACTCGCACCCACCCACCTACACGCACACGCGCACACAGTCATGCACGCACGCACGCACATAGTGATGGACGTCCTTGATGGAGAATTGGAAGGAAATCCATGGAGGACAACAAGAAGAAGATAAAATGCAGTGGAATTAATGATAAAACCATAGAATGCTCTTGACAATGGAGGTTTTTGGTGAAGATGAAGAGTAGAAGTGGTGCTATGGTGTGGAAGGTGGCTAGAGGAGTTGAAGGAGAAGAATAACCATGTATGCTCTCAAATTAATAGAAGTGTGGAGTGATCTCAACACCAACATCTAGTAGAAATTCAAGAGTCACTTACATGTGCATAAGAAGCTATCATTTATAGTATATTAGCTTCCTTAATGCAATTCAAATTAAGCACAAATGAAACATAGATGTAGCTTGAAGAGCAAGCTTAATTCTTGACCATGTCATGTAGGAGGTGATGTAAGATGACGCCAAGTGTCCTTGTCACACACTCCTTGCCACCTTCACACTCTCCTTGCTTTGGTCATGCTTAGCTTGCTTGTCTCCATGTGTAGCACATGCCAAGGAATCTTGGCCAAGAAGGAAATTGGGCTTGGCCTAATTTTATGCACCATGTAATCACAAATGTTCTAGCTTATTTATTGAAAGCAAAGTCTAAACAATGGCCCAATTTAAATCTAAACAACGACCTTCCATGCATCTAAAGAACTAAATCCACGCATTTATAAAGATGATGGAGTAAATCGATTCAAAGTTTCAAAGATGGACTAATTTCTATTTTTACTCAAAGTTAAGGATAAAAAACATATTTAACCCTTAAAAAATATAAAATTAATAATAACTTTAAATTTATTAATTTTCTTTGAATTTTATTGATTACTAATATGGTTACACATAATTTAAATTTTTAATAAATTCATATTTAGTAATATTTTAAAGATTGAAATACTATTTTGGTTCCTATTTTCATTATGTGTGTTCAATTTGGTGTTCATTTAGTTTCAGTGTTCAATTAGATCCTAATTTTTATCAAGTTGGTCATTTTTTCTAATGGCGTTTGAATAGTTAAAAGTAGTGAGTCATGCCACGTGTTTGTTCATGATTTGTTTTCTCTATTTTTTTTTAAATTAAAAAAAAATTTAAATTTTTTGTTAATTTAAAAAAAATTGTGTATGTGTCAAATCAACATCGTGTCACGTGTCAATGTTAGTGCTATATGTCAATTCGTGATTGCGTCATTTTCTTTTGTTTAATTTAGTTTTTATATTCGTTATTTTAGTTCAATTCAGTCTTAATTTTTGTTAAAATAGAACAATTTTGTCTCTTTCAAATTGAGACTAAATTTAATTTTTATATAAATATTATATTAATATTTTTATTAATTATTTCTTAAATTCAATTATAAATTATTATATTTACTTATAAATTGAATGTAATTTTTAGATTTGATTATTAAATAGAATATAATTATTAGTTAAATATAAATTCAATATTTCTAAGATATTTTTAATATTTTTAACATATCTAAATATAAAGTAAAACATAAAGTTAATATTTCTAATATTTTTAAATGTAAATATTTAGAAATATTAGTATATTCAGAATATATATTAGAAGAAAATATTCAATAATTATATTCAAATAATATTTTAAAAGTAATTAATAAAAATTTCAATTTTAATAAAAATATTAATATAACATTTATATAAAAGTTAAATTTGGTTTCAATTTGAAAGAGACAAAATTGTTCCATTTTAACAAAAAATAAGACTGAATTGAACAAGAATAATGAATATATTAATTAAATTGAAAAAAAAATGACACAACCACGAATTAACACGTGACACGATGCTGATTTGACACATAGACATTTTTTTTAAATTACAAAAATTACAAAAATAAAAAATAAAATCACAAACTGACTTGTGACGGACACCGTTCACAATCATTAATTATTTAAACACAATTAGAAAAATGACCAAATTAATGAAAAATAGTACCTAATTGAACCTTAAATCTAAACAATGACCAAATTAAAAAAGCACTGAAAATAGGAAAAAAAAGATATGTTAGCTTTTTAAAATTAATTACATATGAAAACTAGTTTTTTATAATAAATTCATAATAATTTTTAGGAAAACAAACACGTATTTCATTATTTTAATCATTACTTTAATATAATTCAAAATTACACTAAAATTATAATTTTTTTTATTATACTAAAATAAAATATATCAATATTTATTATATTAAACTAATTATTTATCCTTAAATATACAAACTCAATTATATATAAAACTATTAAAAGAGAAAAAATTAATTAATAAAAAAACTGTAAAGAACAGACAAAATTTAATGTGAAGACATTTTTTAATTAATCTATTTCCTGCTGATTGAAAAGCTATCAGTATACGATGAAAGTGTCTTTTTCTGCCTTATGCCATTTCCGTTACATAATTTTGCAATAATGTCACAGTAGAAGAAGCCGACTGCAACTCATCCACCATAAATCTAACATTTCCTAATAATTATTTCAAATTTTCAACACTGGTTCATGTGCTTTGACATTTCAGCTCACTGTGTTTGGTCAGAAATATATGGTGTATATTTTTCATTCTTTTGCTAAATTTCGATAGCCTTTGAAATTTCAACGGATAGGTAGGGAATATGAAATTTGCTTCTCTCAAATCAAAGACTATAGTACCATTCTCATTGTATAGTCGTTGAAAAACGTTGGTATATGAACATTTTAAAATTTTATTAATTCGATGTTATACTAACCTCAGTGTTAATTAGTTGTTAAGTAGTGTAAAGAGATTATGTAAATGAATTCCTATAATTTGTTGTTGACTTGTTTCTCTTTCTGTTTCATAATATTTTACGATTTTACATAATATTACAAGTAATGTATCACATAAGAAATAATAAAATCGCATAAATTATCGTTTCTTTTACACTACCCTTTCAAATTTTTAAGTGAATGTATTTTATTCAAATAAATAATATTAATCATGGTAATTATTTGTATGGCCTACACCCAACCAGGTAAGGGCCTATAAACCTATTATAAATAGTATAGTTTACGAGGTAAATGATTGACACATTCATCACAACATTCACTATTATCTGATGTATTAAACTGATTTGAGAATCAAAGTGTCTTTTGCAGGCACTCCAATTCAATTGAGAATGAGTAAGGAGTCTTTACTGGAACAAGTTTGAAGAGTTTGTAGAGGATAATTTCGGCCATGTAAGAACATTACCCAATTAAAAATAAATAGAATTAAAGTTTACCTTTTTTTATGTTAACTTAATTAAAACTTAATACAATTAAAAATTCATATTGTTTGGTATTATCAATTAAAGTTTAAGATTGTAAGAAGTTTACAAAATGACTAATTTTGTAAAGTTTAAGTTTAATGAAGTATTGATAAAGAAATTGATTTTGCTTTAATAAATTATTGTTTTTATCATAAAAATTACAATCTATGATTCGTGTTAGGATTTGACAATTTATGATTTTATTAACTCTTGTAATTCTCACCATAATCCCAATTTTAACATAATCCTATAGGATATATTTAATCAAAGAATGTGTAATTAAGTGTTGTTAGGTTTATAGAAGGGATTTTACTTGGGATACACAACATCAATGAGACCTGAGTCCAACCACATAAGGCATTGACACCACTCTCAATCCAATATCTTAAAACAATGTGTTTATGGCTCTTCATCCTTATATAAAGCTAATTTCTCATATCTAGACAATGTGAGACTTAGACTCATACTTGAATTCTTAACAACCTTCAGTCGCATTGGTATACCCTGTTTCTTCTAAGCAACCTAAGCTAGAAGATTACACTATATCAAATGGAGTTTAGAAGATTGTAAGTGCATCTTAACAATCCAAAACTCTAAGAGACCAAAAACTTGATAAACCTATCAATAACCATACCTTAATACAATGCTACACATAATTGCAATTAAGACTATCGCCTACACAGTAATAAAAATATAAAGAATTGAAATAAGCAAAAAAGAAAATGAAACGAATATACTTAAAAGTGAAAATTTAATAAATCAATCCTACAGTTAAGCTAGAAGCTTTAAAGCCAAATCCATCTTGATTGATCATTAATAATCTCCAATAAACTCGGTACTACTTTCTTCAAGAACTCTTTTATCTTAGTATTCCAACTCTATGATTTCAAAGTTTGTAATTTAGAATGGGAAGGAACCAGATTTTTAAAGATAAATTGATTTTCTAATGATATTAATCGACCATGAAAAGAATCTAATCGATTAATGTCATTCCAGTTTGAAATCCTGCAACTGTTTATTATATTAATCGATTATATTAATATGTTAATTAATTATGACAGATGACATATATGTTTTTAAAATGGATATTTTTGGCTTCAAAACTATCCTTAATTGAATATGTTATGATTAATTTGATTTTAAAAACATTCTTGACTTACAACATTTCTATACTTAAATTTCTAATATAGACTAAATCGGTGTTTGGGCATCATCAAAAACTTGGAGTGTCACTTAGAAATTCGACAATGGTATTAATAATAAAAAAAAAGTTTAATGCGAGAGATAAACATAGAGGGTATTATTAAATGATGAAACCATAGCTGCTTCCCAACATGGGACCACTGCCCTTAGAAAAATGCACACCAACCGTTTGACATTTTGACACACTAACAGTGCGAACAATAAATGACTTGGATTGAGACCTGCATGAACACAGTCCTGAAAACACTATAAAAGCTCGTAATTCAGTGAGTAACATGCAGCAGCCAGCACCACCAATATCATCAAGATGGCTAATTATCCCTTATCCTTGCTTGTGTTGGTCCTTTTAGCTCTCATCCTCACCCCTCAAGGCCTTGCTGAATCTGAGTCTGACACCTACTACAAGCGTAAGCCACCAGTTTACAAGCCAAAACCACCAGTGTACAAGCCAAAACCAAAACCATACAAGCCAAAGCCACCAGTGTATAAGCCACCCGTGTACAAGCCCAAACCAAAGCCATACTACAAGCCCCCTTACGGTAAGCACCCACCAGTTGAAGAAAATGATCACTTCTAAACCATGCAACGTAGCACGTTAACTATCTACTAAATAAAGAGTTTCAGTTTACCTGCTATGTCGCATTCTGAATTTCATCTTTGTAGCCATGCATCAATGAATGTTCTTGGCACCTGCACTTCAATCTTCTGTTAAATGAGAGCATCTTCTGTGTGTCATGGGATGAATCCGTAACGAGAACATGATGCTTTTGTACTCTGAATTCATAAATAAAAAGACTTCTGTGGTTTCATGATTGTCTGCTGTTTCATTTCCTGCATCTTCTCTTCCACAGTTTTTACCTCCAAAATTCTTCATTTTTTGTTGCTTTTATCACAGTATATTGGAAATCCACGTCCAAAGATAACACAATTTTATAGTATATAAAAGAAATGCAAACCTCACTAGCTGATTTTGCGAGGTTGAATTAGACTTAAAACTCACTTTTATTACAATATTCATCAATTCTATACTTAGTTTATATATATAGAGAACATGACTTATCCGTTTTTACGCACAATTCTGTTAATTCTATTTGTTGAAAGATTCTAACTTGATTATAACTTAAATTAGGGTTTCTAATGTAGTATTACATGAGTAACTTGTTGAGGTTTTCAAGGAAGTATTTGAAAGAGTTTCTATTTTACTTGTTTACTAATTAATATTTGTAAAAATAGATTACAAATTATAACTTAATTTAAGTCCTTTAAGTTGTTTTAATGATAACTTTATCTAAGTAAGTCTATATGATTAATTGAATTAAAAAATAACCAGAAATTAATGTTGACTATGTCTTCGTACACACTACGATAAGAATACGAACAACTTCTCATTTAATAATAAAAATCTATTTGAGTAAATATTAAAAAAGTTATTTAATTATGTAACTAAACCTTGAATTTTTATTCTATTAACTATTTTGAGGATATAATTTCTTTAATATCAAATCAATCAATTAAATATATAGGCTTGATTGTATTTTTGTCCTGATAATTTATTAATCATTCACACTTTTAAAATTAATAAAATTAAAATAATTTTTTTTGTTTTTGTTTTACAGCATTAGGTGATATATACCTTTTTTTTTTTAATAAGATTTTATTTCTTTGACGTATTAATTAGAGATTATGTGTCGCTAATTACAAGACACGATATTCAACATGAAGTTTGAAAATTGTGCTTTAAGAGTAACCACGATACCATTGTAAGACTCTAATTAATTAACTTGTTAATTATATGTATGAAAGTAAATAGTATAATATTGTAAAATTTTATAATCAGTTACCCGTACTTTTGTTAGTACTAGTAATCTTAATTATAACTTAATCTCTCCATATTAATTAAATATCTATCTATAAATTTGTGTTTTTATTGTGACATTCTTTAGTTACTAAAATAAGATATATTATTGATGCAGTAATTTCTTTCGTCATTTCACTAAAAGTAAAATAGCTTTTTAGTCATATATTCCAAATTTATGCTGTATTTTATTTTGTAATTAAAACTACATCATTTTTAATAATATTTTTCTTTTGTATTTACTAAATATTATTACATTAAAAATATTCTATAATTTACGAAACCTTTTTAATTTTAATATTCTATAATTTGTTTAGTATTAAATTAAAAATATCGTTGCTGGTAGTTGGTAATAGAAGTTAACTATATTTAGAAAACAAATTCCAGACAAGAAATAAAAGCAGTCAAATCAATAATTAATAATATCCTATTTTAACCAATTAAGTATAACAACAAATTTTCAAAATAATGTGTTTAATGGAAGATCATTAAGTGATAAATAGCGTTAGAAAAGTATAAGCTGTTGTCTATTTCGTTTTATAAATTGTACTTTTAATTCTTTCATTACCAAAACGTAGCGTTTAGTTCACCGCACATTTAACTTATATACAGTGTATTTTTAATAGTAGTGATTTTGTGTCTAGTGACAATGCAGGAAATAATAGGTTCAAATGTCACATCAAACAAGTTTTCAAATTTTATTAAGAAAATTAACAAATATGTTATTTTTTTAATGTTTTGTATGAATTTCAGAATTGTATTTGAGTTGTTTATATTGTTTGACACATTTTTACTTTAATGTTAAGTCAAATACTATTATAAAACACGCTTGAAATATCAAATAAACTTAACAAAATTTGATTAAAAAGATTAAATTCACATATTTTGATAGATGAATAATTAAATTGGTCCAAAATTTTGAAATAGACTAATTCTAAATTTCACTGAAGATTAAAGAACAAAAACATATTTAACCCAATAAAATTTGTGTGACCTTGCATCATTACAAATTTAATGTTAAGTTATGCATTAAAATAAATTTCAAATATTTTTAAAACACAGACGCAATTAAAATTAAATAGACTAAAAGTATCCTTTTAATAAACTGTATTGAACAAAAGACACAAATAAGCCTTAGATATACAGCAGAAGTAAGTGGATGAGTGTTAATTGCCCAACTTATTCAATACACACGTAAAATTCTCATTGTATCAGTTTTTTATCATTATAAATAGAAGATCTTAAAGCGTCCTTTAAACCCTTCTATTTTACATTTTCTCTCTTATTAATTTTAAGATAATATCATAGTTGGTTGATCTTGCTTTCTTGATTTCTGTCTTATCTTGTCTCAGTTTGTTAAAAGAATACTGTAAACATCTAAATTTGTTTAGATAAGTAAAATTATTTTGAAAAAAAAAATAGTTATTAAACAAAATGGGTGAAAAAAGATTTTAATAACAATTTTAAAAATTAATTTTAAATTAAAAAATTAGTTAAAAAACAAAATAAGAATAAACATTTTATTTTATCTTTTATAAAATACATGATGAAGAATAAATATAAAAATATGAAAAAGTAAGTAATAAATAATAATAGAAAATTTGTAAATACAAAGAATAAACAAGAGAGGAAAGAGATGGAGGTGGAAAGAAAAAGTTTGAGCCCTTTTATTTTGATCTAACTCTTCCAAAAATAATAATAAACGAGTTATCTAGTTATATCCCCTTAATTCACTCAAAACTTAATCTTCTCTTAATGTTTTAATGTCTACACCACTTATTTTGTATATACTCTATTTTTATGAACTAATTATCTCAGCCTGTTTTTTATGCGATACTACTAGAAATTTGTATATTATATGAATTTTTTTATAAGTTTGTTAAAAATATTTGTAAGAAAAAAGTCATTTTCCACTCATTTTTTCTAAAAATCTTAATTTACAGATAATTTTTTCGTCAATAATTATTTTCTACAAAATTATAAAATTTCTACAAAATTATAAAATTTATAAGTATGTCCTACAAAATTTATTGTAAAAATTGTTTTATACAAAATAATTTACAAAAATACTGGTAACAATGTCTTATAATTTTTTTCATCAAAAAATTATAAGTATTTTCTACAAAAATTGATGGAAAATAGAATTTTTTAATAGTGCGAATTCTTCCTGCACCCCATATTTTCGTCTCGCACATCCATAGCCCCAAAGGAAATGACCTAACTACCATTGATTTTAAAAATATAAAAAACCCTAATGTGAAAATGACCTAACTCCATGTACAATTCTAGATATTTCCAGATCATAAATCACGTTGCAGACCGTAGAATCCTGGAAATCCAAAATACGTTTCAGATTTGGAAATTCGAAAAATCCGAAATTACAAATGTTAGGCTTCTTCCTTTTCTACAAAATTATGAAGCTGGGATGGTGATTGCTGGATTACTAAATCCGAAATTACAGATGTTGACCTTGCTTTATTACATGATGAAACACTTGAATTACTAAATCTTGAAGGAAGCAGGAAGCATAAAATGGGTCTTTCGAGTCCTCAAGTGGATCAAAGTGAGCAAAAAATATTGAAGGAAAACATTAACAATTGTTATAAACACTTACTCGTACCAAAAGAGGTATTAAGCCAAAAATCAAACATGTAATCATTAAAAAGGTTTTTTTTTTTTTTATCATCCTTAACTTTTTAGTAAATTTTGAAATTAGTTCATTTTAAAACTTTGAACCAATTTAGTCCTTCATATTTCAAAATACGTGGATTTAGTCTTTTTAATCAAATTTTGTTAGATTTATTTAATGTTTCGTACGCATTTCAGGATTGTATTTGAGTTTTTTTTTTATATTGTTTGACACATTTTTGTTTTAATGTTAAGTCAAATAGTATTATGAAACGCGCTTGAAATGTCAAATAAACTTAACAAAATTTGATTAAAATGACTAAATCCACGTATTTTAAAAGATAAAAGACTAAATTTGTCAAAACTTTCGAAATGGACTAATTCCAAAATTTGCAAAAAGTTAAGAAACTAAAAACATTACTTAAATCTTAAAAAAAAATTGTCTTCGTATGAAAGTGAAGATTTACGCTGATTATACTAATTATTGGTAGTATATGTAAAAATATTATTGATTATATTTTCACCATAATTAATAATGCTATTAATTTTTTATTAATATTTATGATTTTATTTATTATAATAAATTAATTAATTAATATAATATTATTAAAATAAATAAATAAAAAAATTGTGCAAATTTACAAGTTTGGGTTTACTAACTAACAGCCCCCACCTAGAATATTTTTGTCATCATGAAGACTACCTTTTAACTATGGATTTCTCATTCATAATGGGTACTTGTGAGTACTAAGTTCTTCAAAGGGAATTCTATTTCAACAATTTTTACATCCTACGAGATAAAAAAAAAGTAACACATTTTTTCTAAGTCAAACAATTTTCACATATTTTCCCCATGTGAATAGACAACAACAATGAATTTATGACTTTTATTATTGAACTTATCGCTCTTTCTATCTTAATTATGAGCATATGAAAGTGACTCAAAAACTATCGAGTGATCACAGGTAAAAGTTTGCAATGGATCAATCCATATGGAGTTTTCCTATTGATGGATTAAAAGTTTGCAAGTGATCCATTGGACTTCAGCCACAAAAGGCCAAAACAATTTTATTTCATTGGACTTAGAGCATAAAAGTCACAACAATTTTAGTCTATTGGGCTTAAGTCCTAAAAGTTCCAACATCACACATGATTAAGTTTTAAAAGAGTTATGTAGCTGTGTAATTTATTGGCAAGTGAACCATATCAATTCTCGAACAGTCAAATGGAGATTAACATATCTACATGGATTTAATAAGTATATTAATAGTTAGTTTTTGCATTTTTGGATTTTTTTTAGTGAAGAGTATATGTAAATATAGATAGTAGTAATTATATAGATTGAGTGGAGTAGAAGGTATGATTGGATTTCATCTCATATTCTTCTACTGTGCCACGATGATTTTGTCTACTTAATATGCAAATCATTTAATGTCTTGGGAATACTCTTTCTATGTAGATCTAGGCCCATTTTTGCAGTCTAGAGCCTAAGGACTTCAAACCTAGTGCGATTTCTCCACAACTGGCTGAATGAATCCTTGCTTTATTGTGCAAGACTCTTTCATCCAACACACCCTCTAGATCTTGTGGAAGCCTATAGCAAGAGTGTGATGGTTTGATTGGACCTTAGTTTGAAACCAGTCTTCCAACTCAATCCAAACCATTTAAATAAATGAGTTGTCATGGTTGTCAAAATCATGACCCAAAACATAAGATCGTACGAGTCTATGATCTTTTGCATCCTCTCTGATCTCGCCTCCACTTAAAACACATGATCTTCATGGATTGTGTTGGATCTCTGTTGTAAATCGCAACTTGGCTGGGAGCGACGATTTCGGTGATGCAGTCCCTTCCAATTGCCATGGTGCTTCTCTCACAACCTCTCGTCGCAATCCATTCCAGCAGTGAGGAACAATGAGCAGATAGACCTTGTGGCGGCAACGGCAGCGCCCTCTATCAACGACGACTCTTACAACGTTGAGTCTCACGGCAACGTCGACGACAACATCGATGACAATTTTCGCATCTCGCAGCAGCAACGTTCGCATCTTGTAGCAGCAACCTCTCACGAACGAAACAGAGACATGTTTTCTAAAACCCTAAATCTTTAACCTAATCTTTTAAACTTCCAAAGCCCAATTTTAAAAGTCCATCAATGTTTCTGAAAAGTAAAAACTTGCACAGTAAAACCTACAACGTAAAAGATGCAGGTAAAAGTAACTTCTTTTTTTTAAAAAAGTTACAATCTCCCTCTCTCTTACATTAAAAAAAGTGGCATCTAACATTAAAATAATAAAACAATAATAAAACAGCGGGATTAAAAAATAATAACCCCTATTATTTCCCTCCTTTTATTAGATTAAAAAAAGTCTACTCTTTAAAGATTAAGAAAATATTTTATTAAAATTAAAAAATGTTATCCTTAACGATTAAGAAAATATTTTATTAGGATTAAAAAATCTGCTCTTTAAAGATTAAAAAAATATTTTATTAGCTGCTCCTTAAAGATTAAGAAAATATTTTATTAGGATTAAAAAATATCCTCCTTACTGATTAAGAAAATAAAAAAAAAAAAACAAGACAACTTACCTTAAAAAACTACTAATTCTCTCCTTGCTGCCACTGTTTACAATTAAAAATCACTAATTCTTAAAATAAAAAAGTGGGACAGTGATTGTTTACCTTAAAAAACTACTAATTCTCTCCTTGTCGCCACTGTTTGCAACTAAAAATCACTAATTCTGTCCTTTTGCTAAGATTGAAAAAACTACTCTCTCTTTTTTATAAATAATAGAACTACCACGACACACATGACACAGACTATTGTATTGCATAGTAAAATTATCATTCCCACTATTCTCTCTATTTTTTTTCACTCTGTCAGTGTACGTGTACTAAAACATCCATTCCCTTTGTTTCTTCCACTCCACCACCACACCAATTTTTCAACTTACACTATTCACAACATCCAAACTACAATCCACTTTTGCATTATTGAAATGACTTCAAAATCCTCTATACCCGTGGCTCCAAAAAATGCCCCAGGAAATAGGAGTGATATAGCATGGAAGCATTGTAATTATGTTGTTGGGAATACTAGAAAGTTGCAATGCAAATACTGTTAGAAGGTAGTAAGAGGGGGAGTTTATCGATTGAAGCATCACTTGGCTGGTACTCAAAAGGATGTTGGTGCTTCCAAGGATGTTACTGATGAAGTGAAGAAAGCGATGTGGGAAATTTTTGTTGGTTTGCATCAAAATTTAAACAAGAAATCAAGGTTGAATATGGAGGAGGAAACAATATAAGCTAGTGAGAAAAGAAAAAATAGTGAAGCTTCAAGTCCTACAAATATTTTTAAGAAGAGAGTAGTTGGTACACAAACTACCAACAACAACATGTTTAAGAAAGGTATGAGAAAAATTCTTCTATAACAATGTTATACCTTTCAATGTGGCAAAAAGTGAAGAATTCATTGCTATGCTTGATTTGGTTTCAAGACATGGTCTTGGATTTAAGCCTCCATCTTATCATGAGATCAAAGTTAAATATTTAAAGGAGGAAGTTCAAAATACATTCCTTGCTTTACAAGCATATAGGGATGAATGGAAAAAAATAGGGTGTACTACTATGATCGATGGCTGGACTGATAAGAAAAGAAGGACAATAATAAACTTCTTGGTGAACAACCCAAAGGGAACTGTGTTTTTGAAGTCCATAGATGCCTCTGCAATATCTAAAACAGCTGAGAAAGAGGTGGGAGAAGAAAATGTCATTCAAGTTGTCACCGATAATGCTGCAAACTATAAAGCTGCTGGCCACTTGTTGATGACAAAGAGAAAAAGGCTACTTTGGACATCATGTGTTGCACATTTTGTCGACTTAATGTTGGAAGATTATGAAAAGAAGATCCCCAATCATGAGGAGACTATTCCAAAAGGTAAAAAATTACTACCTTTATTTATTCAAGATCTTCTCTAATTTGTCTATTACAACATTTCACAAAAGGAAGGGATTTGGTGAGGTCGGTGTTACCCGACGTTAAGATGCCTACATGAGAATAAATGAGCTTTGTTTAGAATGTTTACTAGCAATGAATGGAAGTCTAGCAAGTTTGCTAAAACCAATGATGGTAAAATAGTTGAAGATGTTGTTTTAGATAAGGAATTTTGGAAGAATATAATAACTTGTTTGAAGGGTACATTGCCTCTAATTGAAGTGCTTCAATTGGTTGATTCGGATCAAAAGCCAGCCATGAGATTCATTTATGAAGCAATGGATCAAGCAAAGGAGAATATTCAAAAGGCTTTCAATGCTGTCAAAAAAAGGTATTAGTCATATCTCTATAATAAATTAATGTTAGAAAGGCAATGTACCCTTCAAGTGCTTCAATGAGCTTAATTGGAGTTCCTTTGAGATGGTAAGTTAATGTTAGAATATATCTCTATAATAAATTACTAGTAGTTTTCGCTTATCATATTTTTCTTTGCATTTGTTTAGGTTCATACAAAGAGAAGAAATAGGCTAAAGCAAAGCACAATGAATGATGTTGTTTTTGTTATGGCCAATTCAAAATTAGCCAAGAAGAAACAAACAAGAAAACCAACTCGAACTAACATTGATGATTGTTCATCCAATGAAGAGTGGATTATGGAAGATGAGCATTAAAAACATTGGATTTGGATGAGAACTTGATTCCAGTTGAAGTTGAGGAAGATGAAACTTTACATAATCAAGACTTAGATATGGCTAATTTGAGTGACGAAGGAGATAGGAATGATGAAGCTAAAGATTGTGAATTTAACTTAGAAGACTATTTGATTTAGAAGAATCATTCTTTTGTTACTCCTATAAACGTAGGATATTGATTTGCACTTAGTGATGTACTCTTTTATTTCATATATTATGAAATTTACTTATGAATTTTGAGTGACAATAAAATTTGTAGGATCTTACGACCCGTGTTACGATCTTTCGATTTACGATCCTTTCCGATCTTGAGTAGGATCTCGATTTTGACTACCATGTGAGTTGTCAATTCATCATTAAGCATAAATCAAACCACAAACTATTGAATTAAAGCATAGATAAATATCTAAGAAATTGAAGTACATAGAATTAGAATTGATTAAATCAAACCTGAACACGAGAGAGTTCAACTACTCACAAAATATTGCAATACAACTTCAACAACATGTAGACATAGATTTTACAATAGGAGCATCTCTCTCTAGCCTCACAAACCTATTCCTACTATACTGTTCCATTTATAACTTTCCACTCAATGCTTCTAATGAGGACTTAAGGTCTTTATTTATGAAATTTTTTGGGTAATGCTCAACCCAACTTTTAGCGCTCAGCCAGGAAGGTTTCCTTCTCTGGAGGTTTTTCGTCTATCTTTGCCGCCTCTATGGCTCAATACCACCTTCATATGGCTCAACCATGCACCGCCTTAAGTGTTAAGCACCATTTTCTTGTAGCTTAGCCATGCATTGCCTTAAGTGCTAAGCACCATTTTGTTTGGCTCAATCATGCAACACCTTAAGTGTTGAGCACCACTTTGTTGTGACTCAACTCAAAAACTCACTTTTTGGATCCTTCCTTGACCGTCTTACTAGAGCTCAACTCTAGATTTTGGGGCCCAATTGTGTCATTTTTAATTCTTCGAGAAATTGATGCAAAATCATCAAAAATTCATCAATTTAATATTTTTCTTCTTTTTAGTACCTCATTCTGTAATTATAATCTAAAATGGGTTGTTTACTTACAAAATATGATCAATTAAAACATGACAAATGTCAAGTTTATATGGAAATTTTACGTATTCTAGACACTTATCACTTACATATAATGAATGATGATGTCAAATTAATCAAGTAATGAAGCTATAAAATTGACCTAGTGATAAAAGAGAGAAGTATTAGTTTAAGCAAGTGAATTCTATACATTGCCATTTCTAACCACTTTGACGTAAATATCAAATTTTAATTAAGTTAGAGTGAAGAAATTTATTTTTGTGAAGTCAAATCCTTTTCTTCACTTAACAAGTGTATTTAAACAACAATAATGATCATCGATATGATGCGCCACATGGCAAAAATGTTTTATAAGGACCTAATAAATCACAATTATCAAACAAAAAGGAAAGGTTAAAATACATTTTTGGTCCCAATTTTCGTCAAATTTTGTTAAATAAGTCCTAATTTTGGTTTTGTGTTCAAATAGTTCCCAATTTTCGTCAATTTTGTTCAATTGGGTCCTATTTTGCTAACACTGTTTAAATCATTAACGACCATCAACAGTGACTTCCACGTGTCACTTCGTGGTTTTTTTATTTTTTTATTTATTATTTTTAAAAAAAATTTAATTTTTTTAAAATTTTTAAACTTTTTTTAAAATGTCCATGTGTCAAACCAGTAGCGTGTCACATGTCAAAATCAATATTCTATATTCAATTTTGTCCCTATATTTATTATTTTTATTCAATTTAGTCTCAATTTTGTTTAAAATTGACAAATTTTGTCTCTATCAAAGATGTGACCAAATTTAATTTTTATATCAAAATTATAATGATGTGAATTTTAATATATTATAAAAAAATATTTAATAAAAAATGAGAATTTTAATATAAAAATTAAATTTGGTTTCAATTTAGATAGGGACCAAATTGGTTCATGTTAAAAAAAATTAAAACTAAATTGAACAAAACTAACAAATATAGGGACCAAATTAAATATAGAACATTGACTTTGACACGTGGCACGTTGTTTTGTTGACACATGTACATTTAAAAAAAATTAAAAAAAATAAATAAAAAAAAACTACGAAGTGACCCATGGCAGCCACTATTCATGATCGTTAATGATTTAAACGGTGTTAACAAAAAAGGACCCAATTGAACAAAATTAACGAAAATTAGGACCTATTTGAACGCAAAACCAAAATTAGAACTTATTTGACAAAACTTAACAAAAATTGGGACAAAAAGGGTATTTTAACCAAAAGAAAAATATGCAAAAAGTACTCAAAGTTTTATTCAAACACGTACTCTTAATACCATTACTTACATTCACATTTTATCAATTAAGTTCACCACTGTCTTTATATGACAATTTTATTAAAAAATAAGAAAAAAAAAATGAAAGATCATACCAAACCTAGAATAAAAAATCTATTTAACAATTTGAATGTATGAATGGTGAATACCTTTGAAGTTGATAATTTGTTATAGTCTAACAAACCCTTTTATTTTGAACACCATGATACACATAGAGCTCATATTTTCGCTTAGCCACTGTAATGGACATCCTTACTGTGCGGTTTTGTATTACACAAAGTTTATCAATAAATTAAAGAAAAATATTTTTTTCATCTATAATTTGAGATATAAATATAATGTTGCAATGACTTTGGTACAAAAAGTACATTTTTAGTCTAAGAGCCCCATGAAAAATTATTGTCCTTAGTTACTATTACTTATTCACCATCTGGTAATTCCATTAGACATCTATTGTGACATCCCATTTAAATAGAGCAATCTACTAAATAAACATCGCATAATTTGTGGAATAGAAGAGTCATCAGGTGAAACAGTACACATAAGGATTTACCATTACAGTCATCCAAGAAGTACTTAAAGAAAATGAGGCATATCTATCACACATGCCTCTAACAAAACATGCACCATAGGGGGTTCAGCAGTACACAAAAGAAAACCTCTAGAGCTAGGAAAAACAAAAGGCACTGATGCCATAAAAATGCTCTGTTGAGAGCTAGAGGTGATAGGACCCTCTACGCCGCACCACTATTACCATCAGGTCCACCTTCAATGTGCTTCCCATCTGCTCCCACCAAGAGGTGATCATCGCAAAAGAGATAGCCAAACAAGAACACAGAGAACGAAAGGGTAAGCTAGTGAAAATAACATTTAACATATTATAAAACATGTACAAGACCAGGCAGGTTATTAACAATTGACTCATAAACATTTTAATCATAAGAGAGCAAACGAATGCAAGTTACTACGACTCGATATCCGGATCATACACTTGATATAGGATTCTAAAGGAAGTATGCGCCTGTGCCAGTTTCTAAACTCTGCAGAGTCTAGACGCAAGGGGTATTCACCCAACCACACACAGGGTTAATCCTCTATTATCTTGAGCCCAAACCGTCCCAAGACTAGGACCTCCTGCCACTCTCACCACATTAACCATTCTGCTCTACGTGAGCGTGAACAATTATTAGAGTTCAGGATACCCTCCTTTATCTAGACATCTCCTATATCAAGGTATACACTAGGCATATATATATGTCACCAAGAGTTTCCCATGAAACTCCCTCCCCAACACATTCCACGTGCCTTACAATCACCCAATTCTTATGAAATTCCACCAACAAATATATCATGTTTCTCATTTCATACTTATCACATGCATACCAACATTCAATCCAACGAAATCATAGCTTATTACCTAACAACACTTTCATCCCAAACCCATTCAAGCATACACACCAAGCATGGCCACATACTATGAGCAAATAAATAATTAACACAAATATAGAGTCACATCAGTTCACACAGCAGTCCCTGTCACAACATCTTGCCCAAGCTAAAGGTCCTCGCCTAGGCGAAAGGGTTCCTTTCGCTCAGGCGACCCCTCCTCACCTAGGCGAGAGCGCAACAGTGACCACTGCAAGGTTCCAGCGGGTTCTCGCTTAGGCGACAACATCTCGCCTAAGCGAGACTACACCTCGCTCAAATTTAAAACCAGTTGCCTAGACGACAACACGAACTGGAGTCCAGGGGTGAGTCCCTGCTTCCCTCGCTTAGGCGGGGGTCACTCGCCTGGGCGAGATTAACAGGTTTCTCACTTGTTAGCACATGCAACTTCTCGCTCAACCAACATACACACGCACCGAACATTCATATACAACCAACAACATCATTCAAGCATCACAGACCCAGAGACAGTCCAGAAATAAGCAAAAATAATTTAAAAACACCAAGTTTCTAGCTTCCCTTACCTTTTTGAGATACTAACACAGAGAATGGCAACCCGAGCAAGAGCAAACGAGTTCCGGAGCAACCTACAGAAATGAAACCTACAGAATGGGTATTAGGGAGAACCTAAGACGAACCCAGAGTCTTTTAATCGGAAAGAGGAAGGATGAATTCAAGGTTCAACTTACCTGAGAGTATTAAGTAGAGTAGCTAGCTGGAAGGAGAGGGAACTTATGCCCTAGCAGAGCCTTAACTGGAGTTCAAGGGTAGCCAGGGATGTTACAAAAAAATGCACTTTTTTGTAACATCCCTGGCGCACCACGCCCAGAGCATGTCAGGTTACTACAGCCCGATGCACCCCAACCCCTCACCCTTCTCCGTCCATTCATACTGGGTGGGTTGTTGCCAGTGGGAATCGAACCCCCAACCTGACCTTTAACACCTCTGGCTCACCAGCAGATGCTACCAGTTGAGCTGCAGCACAACTGGTAGCATCTGCTGGTGAGCCAGAGGTGTTAAAGGTCAGGTTGGGGGTT
>Ga0209589_1006784_pt1 | contig 18790 bp, 25 predicted proteins | sample CowpeawhiteBW_FD_187525 | JGI IMG/M metagenome (GOLD analysis project Ga0209589, IMG submission 187525) | Root nodule microbial communities of legume samples collected from California USA - Cow pea white BW (SPAdes) (version 2) | ecosystem: Host-associated > Plants > Roots > Nodule | place: USA...
CTTTACCAATAATTGAGACTTTACTTTGGTTAAAGGTATTTACTCTAACTACAATTAATTGAGACTTTACTTTGATTAATTAAGCTTTTTATTTGGTGAGGAGATAAAAGAATAGACATGATTAGACATAGCAAATTTGATTGAGACTGTACTTTAGTTGAATTTACTGTGGATAATCTAAAAGTTCTCACTTTTAATTGAGACTTTACGTTGGTTAAAAGTGAGAACGCCAACAAATTAATTGAGACTTTACATTGATTAATTTGTAAATCTACAACAATAATTAATTGAGCAATAATCTTTAGATAACCGATGATTAATCTATTTTGAAAAAGCAATGGAATCAATCTATATTCTTTATTATTGTTTTTATCTTTTCTATTTCTTTCTTGTTTATCTTAATCCTCCCATATTTTTATTATTTTATTTGACTAACCGTTTTGTATAGATTTAATAAGAACTAATTTGTTAAAAATCAATTCCGTGTTCGTTGGGAGACGACTTTGGGTTACTTTACCCTTTCTATTTTCTTGACTACTATCTTAGCAATACTGAAGTTGCTATAGTTTAGTAGTATTAATTTGATCGCATCAACGACAGCGTTATCAATGCACCACCATAATTCATTCACGCACCTCCTCTATTTTTATTAAGGTTAGCAGGTTTAAGTTTTTGCTTCATGCACCACCATAATTTATTCACGCACCACCTTTGTTTTTATTATGGTTAGTAGGTTTAAGTTTTTTTCTTCACACACCTCCATATTTCAGTTTGCGCAACCCTGCTTTTAATATTGGATTTTGTTTATTTATTTACTTCATGCACTCCCCAATGTAATAACCCCACACCCCTTACATTAAGTTTTAGTTTACTTTACGTACCTGCATTTTCACTAAGCACACACCCCACTCCTTTATTTTCTTCTTAGGATAGGATGTGTTTGCTTTAATGCACCCCGCATTTTACTTTATGCACCCCATGTTTACTTTAATGCACCCCGCGTTTACTTTATACACCCCATGTTTCTCTTTATGCTCCACGTTTCCGTGTATTTTTTTTTCTCATTTATCTTTTTTAATTAAATCTCACATTTCAATCATATTATTTTCAAAAATAATAAAGATATTTTAAATTGAAATAAAAAATTAAAATTATTTTCTTTATTTTTTTCAATAAATAAGTTATAAAAAATGTGTTAGGTGTCTAATCGGCCGCTCGCGTCGCACGACACTTCTTTTCAAATATGTCAAAAGACAATTTCATAAAGTAAATCATTTAATCAAACAATTTTATAAAGAACTGTAACACCCCATGGGTCTTACAAGAACTATGTAGCCCTAATTTCTCATTTTTAATGAGAATACGTAGGATCAAGGTTTTAACCCTTGTCGGGTCCCTTTCACTCAAAAAATAATTTTGTTCAATATTTTCTTATTTATGGGAAAAATAAATATTTGAAATAAACACATCTCTTTTGCAAATTTAATTAAAGGTACCGCTTTTGGGCGAGCGCTGTAGGGTGCTAATACCTTCCTTACGCGTAACCGACTTCTGAATCCTAAATTTCGTTTTCGCAGATTTTATATTATTTTTATGGTTTTCTATAGTTTTCCAGAATAAACTATGGTGGCGACTTCTAATCTCTTTTTCCAAATCAATTCCTTTTTAGTTCGTCGTCCCGTCGCGATTTAGGTTGCGACAGATGGCGACTTCACTGGGACACCAAAGAGTCAAGCTTATTTAATCGAATATGCAAAAGCGATGTGTTTAATTTAGATGTTTTATTTTTCCCTTCTCGATTTATGTATATTATATATTCCTGTTAGTGTATGACATATTTGTGGATATTGAACCTTAGGGTAGAAAATATGTTTTTGTATGGATCTTTTTTGCAGGTGGGGGTTTAGGTTTGCATTTTTTTTCTCCCTTCACACACTCGCCTTATATTTTGTACATGACATAAGTGCGACCCTATACCCGGGTTTGAGTAGCTTAGAATTAGAAGGGGATTAGGTAGCAGTGCCACAGTGGATGTACTTCCCAAGTGGTCATTGTGAGAACCCCAACTAGAGTCTGTTTGCTTCATTTGATACTCTTCCATCATGTTGTTTACCAAGTGTTGTGAGAAATGTCGTGAAGTGGGCTATAACTCTAGTGACCTTTTATCCTTAGGAAATAGAAGACTATCCTGGTGAGCACATATACCTACCTTAATCCTATGATGCGCTTAAACCTTATAAGGCACGAAAGGGAGATGTGTATTCCTATTATTCCTATTTTGTCTTTTTTTTTTTTATTTGGATTTCTTTCTTTGTGTTTTTTTCTTTGGGTTGTAATAGGTTATATAAATTATTTATAGCATTATGTAGTCTGTAATTTTTTCTTTTTCTTGTACATTTTCATTTTATTCATTCTAGGTAGAAAATCATAAAGTTGTGTCATTTCCTTGGAGAAGAAATGGAAATTAATAGGGAATATGGAGTTGGAGAGCATTATGGTTCAAAGTCACTAAAAAAGAAGTAGTCAATTAGAGCAAAGGAAGGAAACTTGACTTATCTTCAAGAGTTGGTGAGGAAGATGAAGACCATCCAGAGGAATAGTTTTTCGAAGGAAGTATGGGAATTTATTGAATCCTCTAGAGATTAATACTTAGGTTCCAGCTATTACTACTTTGGTCCAATACTATGATTCGCTGCTCCGGTGCTTCACCTTCAAGGATTTTCAATTAGTGCCAACAGTAGAGGAATTTGGGGATATTCTAGATCTACCATTAAAATGCAAGATTCCTTACAAGCATATAACGCAAAATACATCTGTTTCGACACTAGTAGGAATCTTGAAAATACACCCTGTAAAGTTAAAAGACAAATTGATTACAAAGGGAACCGTCAAAGGCATTCCTCAAGGGTTTCTAGAGGGGCATCTACGCCAATTGGCTGATAAAGACATGGGGGAAACCTTCATGGACGTAATTGCGCTCATTCTTTATGGTGTCGTGATTTTCCCAAGCATCAATAACTTTGTTGATCTCTCAGCCATCAATGTTTTCATAGCATATGTTTATGGAAATTTGAATATGTGTTATGAATCTAAGAAGAAAAAGTTCATGTTGCTTGCCAGTATTATATAAATGGTTTACTTCTCATGTCAGTCCAAATTACAAGCCAATAGCTAATGAGCACAAGAATGGGCGTGTTTTTTTTGCTAAATTACATAATGGAATGATCAAACGAGAGGTATCTTGGCAACAGAGATCAAATATCATACATTGTGGGGAGTACCCAAATGTACCTCTTATAGGAACCAAATATTGTGTTAATTATAATCCGATATTAGCATAAAGACAATTTGGGTATCCTATACGAGGTGCACCAAATCCAGAATCTTTAGTTGCTGTGTGGAATTGCTATGAAGAAGGGACATCTAATGATTTACTTCGACGGATTAAAAGTTCTTAAGGTAGTGTGGTGCGTGCAGAAAAAGACTTTAGGCCATGGGTAGTAAATGAGAAGACGTCTTATCAACAATGGGTAATGGATAGGGTTAAAATGGTAAAGCTACCATTCAAACCAGTTGCCTTCATGCCAGAACAACAAAATATGGAGAGTGAGGAAGTAAAAACCCTTAAGGAAGAAATAGAAAAGATGAAGCAGAAAAATGTTAAGCCTGTTAATGATCTTCAGAAAGCTCACCATGAATATATAGATCTCAAACATGACAATGAAGCCAGGATCGGAACTTGTAATGTATTAATAAAGAAACATACAGAGGAAAGAAACCATCACTTCAAAGTACAACAAAATCTCGAGGCAGCTAACAAAGAGCTAGCTTTGAGAGGCAAAGAGAAGAAAGCAGTGGCATTGTCTGAATGTGAGAAAATTGCATTATGTGAAGAATTGGCAAGAGACAAAAGGGAGGCATTAAACAATCTGTGAAATGCACAGGTTAGGATTAAGGAGATGGAACAACAACAGAAAATATGACAGCAGCTTATGAGGAAAAGCTAGAAGAAGAGCATTGGTATAAAGTAGATTTAGAAAATGACATACAGTACAGGAACAAAGAGTTTGGGAGACAGATGAAGGATACAATATCGGCTTATGAAGCAAAAGTGGCTGAAGAGAGTTGGTACCGGACAAAGTCAGAGAAGGAAAATCAGAGATTGATAACTGAATGTGCTGAGTTAAAGGGAGTTGCAAAGTATTGGAAAGGATGTTTTTCAAAGTTAGCAGTTATAGCTAACAGAGCAATTGAAGATGTACCCAAGATGTTAACTGATGCTGAGATTGCAATGCCTATATTCAATCCACCAAAAGCAATTGAAGATTTCCTCGGTTATTGTAGGAAGCTAGTAAGGGAAATAAAGAATATAGTGGCTAGAGCTCGAAGTTGATGTTTATGCTTTCTTTCTTTTTCTTATTGTTATGAACTTCTGAACATTGTGGATTTTCTAATGAATCGACTACTTCATACCATGTTAATTTCCATTATTATTCGCAATGTTATTCGCACAACTTTATAGTTTCTAGCTAGAATGTTTGCATTTGCATTTTTCTTTTCTTTTCCTTTTTCGCACTTCTCATTTCATTTGAATTAAATAGAAGAGTGACAGTCAGTGTATACGGCATAATTTTCGAGACACCCTTATAGAACTCGGGCAAATTCCAAAACAATGGAGGATTGGGAAAATGCACACTCGGAAGTGAAGGAAGAAATTAGCCAAGTGAAGGGTGAAATCAGCCAAATAAAAGATCAAATGGGTCAGATCTTGGAGGCATTGAGGGCTATGAAGAGTTCAGGAGAAAGTTTAGCAGTTGACGGCGGTACTTCCTACCCTCCAAGCTTTCGTCCTCATGTATCAAGTGGACCTCCGATTTACCCACCACATCATCAAGTGAGTCAAGGGATATCATCTCAAGCTTTTCCACCTTATGGCTTACCCCCCGGGTTACACACCTAGTATGTAGATCAAGTTAAGAATCTGTTTTCTGGTGGTAATACAAGCATACCTGTTTCATTACCTATTGAGCAATTCCAAGTGTCAACTGGGATGGTTGATTTTAGAAACCAAGTACGCCTAGGAGAAAGTGTGGTTGGAATCACAACCTATACAGATCCTAATGTATCGATTCCACCACATGTTTCGACTGTAGGTGTAGGTTTACAAGAAAAGACACTAGCTTAGGTGATTTCATCGACTGAAAATAACAAGGGAAAGTTATAGATATTGGAAGATGGACTATGGGCTATTGAAGGGAATAAAAGTTATGGATTCGGTGATGTTGTAGGCTTATCTTTGGTACCTGACGTGGTGATACCCCCTAAGTTCAAAGTGCTTGAGTTTGAGAAATATAGGGGGACTATGTGCCCAAAGAGCCATATAATAATGTACTGTCAAAAGATGGCTGGCCATACTCATGATGAGAAATTGTTTATCCACTTTTTCCAAGATAGCCTAGTTGGGGTAGCGCTGAATTGGTACATGCATCCTGAGCCAACCCACATTCATTCTTGGGTGGATCTAGCAGATGCTTTCATAACGCAATATAAATTTAATATGGATACAACACTAGACAGAATACAATTGCAAAATATGACAATGAAGAAAAATGAAACTTTCAAAGAGTATGCCCAGCGTTGGAGAGATATAGCTGCCCAGGTTGAGCCACCCCTATATGATAAGGAGATGGTTACAATGTTTGTGAATACGCTACAACCTCCGTTCTATGAGCATATGATTGGTAATTGGAATATATCTTCTAATTTTGCGGACATCATCATTATTGGTGAAAGGATTGAGACCGGGATAAAAAATGGTAAAATTGCATATGGCTCGCCCGCAACTGCAAATACCAAAAAACCAGGTTTCAATCAAAGTAAGAAAAAAGAAGTTGAAGTTCATGCCGCATCCGCATGGGATAACCGTACACTTGTTAATTACCAAATACAACCTATTTCAAACAATCAGTTGCAACCTCGGAAAGTGACTGCTAGTGATAGTGAGAACCCTGGTCAAAGTACCAATTCAAGAAGGGAGATGAAGTTTATTCATTTTACTCTCATTCCTATGACATACACAGAGTTGTTACCGATGCTTCTTTGTAAATCTTTTGTTGCAATTTGCCCAATGAAGCAACAACAACCTCCTTTTTCCAAGAGTTATGATCCAAATGCTACATGCGACTACTATGCAGGGGCAAAGGGGCATTCGACAGAAAGGTGTTTTCCTCTCAAATATAAGGTACAATCTTTAATTGATTCAGGGTGGTTGACATTCAAAGAAGATAAACCTAGTATTGAAAATAACCCTTTGTCGGGGCATGAGAAGACTTCAATAAATACTATTGAGGTAAGGGAGAAGAGGTTGGTAAGAAAAGTGAGTGAAATTCAGAGCTCTATGAAATTTATCCTTGAAGCACTATTGGAGAGGGGGCTAGTAAAAGGTGAATATGATTTGAGTAATGCATGTGCATTCCATCCGGGTGCCGAACATTCTATCAATGATTGTGTGGAGTTCAAGTTAGAGTTGAAAAATCTAGTTGATAAGCATTTCCTAGAAGTTTTTCATGGAAAGAAGGATGAGAAGGTATTGGCACAAACTGATGAACAGTCCAATTTAACCACGCCAGAACCTTTAGTGATTCATTTCACTAGACTTGCACCTTCTTTCATGGAACAAGGAAGGCAACCCATGTAAAATTGCCCTTCTCTTTTCCTTATGAAAGTGATAGAGTTGTTCCATGGAAGTATGGAGTACATGAACTTGGTGAGGGACAACAAGTTTAAAACACTTTTGTGCATGAAGGTCCATTTGTTGAAAATATATCAGGTCTTGGTGGGATAACAAGGAGTGGTCGTTTCTTTACACCACCAGATCTAAGGAAGGAAGGATGCCATAAAAGTAAAGTAAATGATGGAATTGAAAAAGTAAACGAGATATTAAGAGAAAAGACGATACAAGATGAGGAAGAATGCATAAAGGATAAACAAAAAGAAATATCAGATGAAGAGGCCTGTGAATTCTTGAAATTCATACAACAAAGCGAATACAAGGTGGTGGAGCAGTTGAATCGTATGCCAGCTCGTATTTCGCTTCTGGAATTGCTCATGCATTCGACAGCTCACTGGAAGTTGCTAATGAAAATACTGAGTGGGGCTCATTTCAAGCAAAATATTTCGTTGGATAAATTCGAAGGAATTGTTAATAATATTACCATAATGATTTCCTTACTTTTTCGGATGATGAGATACCCGTTGAAGGAAGAGGACACAATAAGGCTCTTCATATATTTGTTAAATGTCTCGACCATGTTATAGCTCGTGTGTTGATTGATAATGGTTCTTCCTTAATTGTGATGCCTAAGGTGACACTAGAGAAGTTATCACGTGCTAAATTCCCTATGAAGCCAAGTACTATGATTGTGAGAGCTTTTGACGGTAACAAAAGAGAAGTGATGGGAGAAGTAGAGTTGCCAGTTCAAGTTGGTCTGTGGTGTATTTCAAATAACTTTTCAAGTAATGAACATCTTACCGGCATACAATTGTTTACTTGGTAGACCTTCGATTCATTCTGTAGGGGTGTTGCCTTCCACTTTGCATCAAAAGTTGAAGTATGTAATGGGGGATAAGATGGTAACAGTTTTAGGAGAGGAAAATTTTTTGGTGAGTGGTCCTTCATCTGCTCAATATATTGAAACAATAGAGGAAACTCTTGAGATGGCTTTTCAAGCTCTGGAAATTGTGGGGAATACATATGTTGAACCATTTCAGTTAAAGCCATATTTGTCATGTGCCTCTCTGATGATGGAAAGGGTTATGTTGAGAGAAGGTTATGAATATGGAAAATGCCTAGGCAAAGTCGGACAGGGACTAATATTTCCACTGAAAATTATTGAGAACAGGAATAGATACGACCTGGGGTACAAGCCTACTAAGGAGGACAAAAGAAGAGTAATGGAGGAAAAGAGAGAACGAAGCTTAGCTCGCTTGTAGGGTCGGGAGCCGAGAGTAGGAAAAATCTCTATCTGTGACTTAAAGAAGAGCTTTCGTAGTGCTGGATGGATCAATGCTAGTCAAGTGGCAGCCATTGAAGGTGAATCTAGGGAAGGAAGTTCCAGTTTGGTGCAGCTCTATCCTCTTGACATGCAGATCGATAATTCGAAAACCATGAATTTACCCGTGGTGTTTAAGTTCAATCAAATGTAATGCTTGTTTTTCTTTTTTGTTTTTCCCCAAAACATTCTAGGATGTCTTTATGGACTGGTTCTATCTTTTCGTTTTCAGTTTAATGTGATGTTCAGTTATGTTTGCTTTCACTACATACTTTGTTTGTCTATTTATTTTCTTTTATAAATCTAAATAATGCAGATATGACAATGAATGTTTTGAAAATAATGATGTCAATATTCCTAATTTTGAGCACCTTATCGATAATATGGATGATGATCATGAAGACGATTGGGAACCTTCTTTTGAGTTATTAAGGTTAGTGAAACAAGAAGATCGAGAAATAAAACCCTATCAAGAAATCATTGAAATATTTAATCAAGGGGATAAAGATGAGAGAAAAGAGGTTAAAATTGGTAACAACACGAGTAAGGAGGTACGAGGAAAAATATGTCATTTGTTGAAAGAGTTCAGAGATGTGTTTGCTTGGTCATACTAGGATATGCCTGGGTTGGATACTGATATAGTGCAACATAAACTTCCACTTAAAGAAGAATGTCCCCCAGTTAAACAAAATTTAAGACGAATGAAACCTGAAATGTCACTAAAGATTAAAGAAGAAGTGAAGAAGCAATTCGATGCAGGGTTTTTGGCGGTAGCAAAATATCCTCAATGGGTGGTTAATATTGTCCCTGTGCCAAAAAAGGATGGTAAAGTTCGAATTTGTGTTAATTATAGGGATTTGAATCGAGCTAGCCTTAAGGATAATTTCCCACTGCCACATATTGACATCTTGGTGGATAACACTGCTAGATTTTCATTGTTCTCTTTCATGGATGGATTCTCCGGGTATAATCAGATTAAGATAGCACCGAAACAAATGGAGAAAACAACATTTATTACGCTTTGGGGAACATTTTGTTACAAAGTAATGGCATTTGGAGTTAAAAATGCTGGGGCAACTTATCAAAGAGCGATGGTGACTCTTTTTCATGATATGATGCATAGAGAAATCGAGGTTTATGTGGATGATATGGAGGTGTATGGTGACTCGGCATTGGTGGTTCATTAGTTAAAAGGGGAATGGGAGACTAGAGACCAAAATTTAATCCCTTATCAATTATACATTAAAGGATTGATGAAGCATTTCGATTCCATTGAGTTCCATCACATTCCACGAGAGGATTAGCAATTAGTTGATACTTTGGCCACCTTGTCGTCAATGTTTGAAATTAGTCAAGATAAGGAAATGTCGATGATCAAAATGAGGAGTTATGAACAACCAACATACTGTTATTTAGTAGAAGAAGAATCAGATGGTAAGCCTTGGTATTTTGATATAAAGCACTATCTTAAGATCCGAGAATATCCTGAAACAACTTCTGAGAATGATAAAAGAACCTTGAGAAGGTTAGCTTCAAGTTTTATTCTAAATGGGGATGTCTTGTATAAAATAAATCATGACATAGTACTCCTCATATGTGTCGATGCAAGAGAAGCAGGGTTGATATTGAAAGAAATTCATGAAGGGGCTTTTGGTACACATATGAATGGGCACTCTATGGCTAAAAGATTTTGAGAGCTGGTTATTTTTGGTTGACTATGGAGAATGACTGTTACATGCATGTGAAAAAATTTGAAAAATGTCATACCTATGCAGATAACATTAATATAGCTCCTACAACCTTAAATGTTCTATCTGCACCATGGCCATTTGCGATGTGGGGAATAGATGTTATTGGAGCCATAAAACCGAAGGCGTCAAATGGACATCGTTTCATTCTGGTTGCAATTGACTATTTCACCAAATGGGTGGAAGGAACTTCTTACACCAATGTGACCAGAAAAGTGGTAGTAAAGTTTACAAAAAAGGAGTTGATACATCGATATGGGCTGCCTAATAAAATTATCACTGATAATGCAACTAATCTGAATAATCAAATGATGAAAGAGCTATGTGAAAAATTCAAAATCCAACATCACAATTTGTCTCCTTATCGCCCGAAAATGAATAGGGTCGTTAAAGCTGCTAATAAGAATATAAAGAAGATTTTGCAGAAAATGGTGATTACATATAAAGATTGGCATGAAATGCTTCCCTTTGCCCCACACGGATATCGTACATCAGTACGGACCTCAACTGATGCAACACCTTTCTCTTTGGTATATGGGATGGAAGCGGTCCTTCCTTTTGAAGTAGAAATCCCATCTCTGAGGGTGTTAATGGAAACTTAGTTAGAAGAAGCAGAATGGGTACAAACTAGATTTGAACAACTTAACTTAATTGAAGAAAAAAGGTTAACAACTTGTCATGGACAATTGTATCAGAGAAGGATGAAAAAGGCATTTGATAAAAAAGGTTCGTCCCATAGAGTTTCATGAAGGTGATCTAGTCTTGAAAAAGATTTTGCCTATACAAAAAGACCACAGAGGGAAATGGACTCCAAATTATGAAGGCCTATATGTAGTGAAGAAGGCATTTTCAGGTGGTGAACTAGTTTTCACAAGAATGGATGGGGAAGAGTTACCTCTACCTTGAAACTCAGATGCAGTAAAGAAGTTATATGCTTAATGATCTGATAATGATTGGGATATAATGACATTGTTCTTATGGTTCATTGTATTATGCTTTATTGAAGTCAAGTCTGGATTTTTATTTCTTTGTAATTTTGTTTTACGTTCTTTTGTAAGTGTCTTTTGGCATCACACTTAGCTTTTTGAAATAAAACCATGGGTTTAAATCACGAAGTACAACTCATTCAGTATAGCCCAAAGTGGTTCTTGAAGGGTGTCATGGAAGTTAGCAAAATAAATAAAGAAGATCACAAGTCGAAATTGTTTGACTATGCAATTGCAAATATAGTGCATCGCTAGAAGATGCGAAAGAAAGTGAAGAGAATTAATCAGAGTGAGGAGATATGGTTCGTCTATGTTTTGTGGCATTGAGGGTAGCAGATCAAATACTTCCTATTTTGAAGCATTTTACACTCATGTTGTTTGAATCCTCCAATTCATGAAGATTTCCATAAGATATAGGATTTGCCAAAAGAAAAGAGAATATAAATAATATGTTGGGGCACATTTTTGATAGCCATGTTTGACTAAAAAGGTTCTTCTGAGTTAAAAAAAAGTAAAAGAGAGAGAGAAGAAAAAGAGAGTTATACAAGTAAATAAAAATAAACAGTGATATGTGTCTGATGCCATTTTTTGTCACTAAGCTCTCTGAAGAGAATGGGGCAGTCAAGTTTTAAAATGATGTGTGGCCATCTTTTTCTTATCCAAAAAATGATTTAAAAATATATTTTCATTGTACCCTCTTTGAGGAAAAAAATAATAATTTGTTTCCTAAAATACCCCTGAATAAGGATCATCAATATGTCAAGAATTGCAAGGCTATTATAGGGACTCAATTAAGTGAAAAAAGCATTTCAATAGAAAAAGCCAAAAAATTGGAAATATAAAGAAAGTCATAAAGTAATAAATCTGAATGGCGGGAAAAAAAAGAATTTGAGAAAATAATTGAGAATGAAGAGAACTTTAAAAGTTCTAGACCCTAGAGGATAGCCGAGGTGATAATCTTGCACAACGATCTTTGTTACAAATGTAAAAGCCAGTAATAATTTATTCGGGCCTCTAATATCTATTTCTTTCAACACCCTTAAGCCTGAGCCACGTTACAAGCTAATAAAAGTCCACACTGATTGAAAAATGTCTATAAGATTTTGCTCATGGGAGTAACTTTTAGAAACAAAAATTTGGTTGTTGACACATATTGAAGAAAAAAACAAAAATTCAGTCAGTCGTTAAATTTAGTCAATAGTTTTAAAGTGAGGCAATCCTTTTCGATACAAGTTCTTTCATTGAAACACGTTGTTGAATCAATTGTGTAACATTTATCCATGGGTTCAAGCATACATGAGATGTATTGTGCATCAAGAAAGAGAATGTAAGGCATACGGTGCTCTCATTCCACGCAAAGATTTGCCTAATTCCTCGTGATTCTGATATAGAGTGTGAGGTGATAATGAGAAAAACAAATTATGAACATGCATTGAATTTGATGACTGCAAAAGCAAATGATTATAGAGACATGTATCTTCTTAAAGAAAGAGAGAGAGAGAGAGAAAAAAAGAGAAAAAATGATGAGGAATGAATGAAAAATGAAAAATGAAATGAAAAATGATAATGAAGAATGAGTGATTAAGGATATCATATTTTCAAATTACTTTCTTATATATATCAAGACCCTCTTCGATGGAATGGTCATTGATTTTCATATGCTTTCATATCGAGGCCCTCTACAAAAGCAATGGTCATCGATATTTCATATTGAGGCCCTCTACAAAGGCAATGGTCATTGATCTTTCATATCGAGGCCCTCTACAAAAGCAATGGTCATCGATCTTTCATATCGAGGCCCCTTGCAAAAGCAATGGTCATCGATCTTTCACATTGAGGTCCTCTGCAAAAGCAATGATCATTGATCTTTCATATTGAGGCCCTCTGCAAAAGCAATGGTCATCGATCTTTCATATCGAGGCCCTCTGCAAAGCAATGGTCATTGATCTTTCATATCAAGGCCCTCTTCGATGGAAAGGTCATTGATTTTCATATGCTTTCATATTGAGGCCCTCTTTGATGGAATGGTTATTAATTTTCTTAATATTTGCATTGATGTGATTTCTTTTTAGAGCCCGGATGAAATTAGTGTTTCTGTCTTTTCTTATATTTTACTTTGATGATATGAAAATGACTAATTTTTCGTATCATCTAGTAAGATCTCAGAAAAGAGGGGCAACTGTCAACACCCAATTTCGTTCGGGCAAATAACATTGTTTTAAAAATAAATAAATAATAAATATAATAATAATAATAATAATAAAATGAAATGAAATGAAATAAATAAAATAATAAAGTAAAATAAAATTATATATATATATTGTTCTTGCAAAGAACAAATAAGATCGATTAGGCACAAGTGTCACCTTACCCACATAGTCCGCTATCTCCTCGGTTGGCCTCTTGCCATTTGGCATATATCAGCTTGGACTCGGGAGGGGTTACCTGCAGAAGGGACTCTGAAGCTTAAGTCAGCGAAAGCTCTCAAAAAGTCAAATCAGGTGATTAATGAAGTAATGAATGCGTACCCTTAATTCGTGGGGTCCATGTATATTTATAGATTATTAATTATGTTTTCCCATTCCATGGGTCGGGCCCTGGTTTGGGCCATAGGTGGGCCTGGGCCTTGGCCGAGGCCCTTAGTTTCGACTGTTGTGGGCTTACTGGATTTCAGGTGTGCTTTGATTTCGTTGAGTATCTTAGGGTGGTCGGCGTAGGCCGATTACCCCCTTTGGCGGCTTGTGCGTCCTAGGCTGGTTATTCCTTTTAGCATCTTAGGTTACCAGTTCAGGCCGGTTAGGCTTAGGTCAGCCTAGGCCGGTTACCTGAATAACTTCGCGTGTAGATATTACTTGGTTGAATTGGCTAGGTGTGGTACACCAGTCCCCTAGCCTTTGCCGATATAGGCATGTCGGTGAAGGATGATATATGTTGATATGCTAGTGAGGCCGACTAGGTGTGATACACCAGTCCCCCAGCCTTTAAGTGTGATGAATAGTGTTAAGGCTAAAGACGGGAAAAGGTTGGTAGCAGGTGAAGGGGTGTTAGAGGTCTAATCAAAAAGGGGTTTTGAGTCGTCGTTTCTGATACTCATGGCCTTTGGTGTGCTTATGTCGATTGGTATGGGTTATGATTTTTGGCGGGAAGAAGTTTTATCGTTTGGGATTCACCATTATAAATGCGGATTTCACAATGGGTTTATGTTTGTTGGTTCATTTGCGAGAATTTCATAATCAGAGACTTTGCGTGCGTTATACCTGTCCGACTAGTTCCTAGTTCCTGCCGTCATCTTTTTAGAAAAAGATATGTCTAGTAGTAGTGATAGTGTGTTGTTGTCTTCTTCCAGTAGTGAGAGTATGGAGTCCGGGAGGAGTATAGGTAGACATGTTGAGGAGGAGAGTACTAGCCCAGCGGCTGTGGTGGGCAGAATTCCGATGGAGACGGTGATTGAGGTGCGAGAAGACCCTCCTGAAGAAATAGCGGAGAGTAACTGGCCGGCCAAGGCCGGTTATGAATGGATAGCGGCTGATGTCCATAACCAGTCGTCTTTGTTTCGGTGGTTTCGTCTACTGAACTCTTGGTTGAATTGCACACCTGTTATCACGAAAGGTGTGAACCGGGGTATCGTTTCCTTGGAGCGAGTGAGCGCCATTGACCGCGTATGTCATAGCCAAGAAGGGGTGACCGAGAAGTTTTTTTATATGTATATGTGTCATTGCTCCCAGCTGCATGTGAGGTTACCACTGGATGACTTCACCATGGGGGTACCTCGTGAGCTTAACGTGGCACCTACACAATTGCATCCGAACAATTGGGCCTACATGCAAGCTTTTCGTGTTTTGTGTCAATCGCTGTATCTACAACCTTCTCCTCGTGCATTTTTGTATTTTTATGACACGAGGCCCCGCCAGCCGACTACTTGGTTATCCTTGGTGAGTCGTCCTAGTATTAGCAGATTGGACGCGTTCTCACAGTCTTTCAAGCATTTCAAGGATGATTACTTTAAGGTTGTGGTGAAGGAGGAGGGAGGTCCTATTTCCTTAATGCAGATGGGAGTACAAAATTCCCGTTTAGTTGGACGGGTAGCCCTTCTCGATACAAGGACATGGGCACCGACGAGTTGTCGGCGGCGGATAAGGAGGTGGTGGAGGTCTTGATAAAGTTTTTTGATAAATTGCCCACTAAGGGCCTAGTTAGGGTTTATAATTTGGTTCACCCGATTATTGATATTGAAGGTATCTGTTTATGTCTTAAACTGTCTTGATGTTTCTAAGTTAACTTAACCGGATCTTGGTGCATTTTTGTAGGGCACATGGCTCAGTCCGGGAAGAAGAACTTGGCGCTTTTTCAAGCACTAAGGAAGGAGATGGCCGCGAAGGCCAAAACTGCTAGGAACACTGATGTTCCAAATTTACAGGAGTCATTGGTTGAGGTGCACGTGCATGACGGCACTAAAAGGAAGGCTGAGTTACCGGCTCGACCCGGTAAGGGTAAGGACTTGAAGAAGGTCAGGGCGGCTTTGCTTGGGCCGGGGTCATCGAGTGGGGCCAAAGGACCAAAATCCAGTTTGATTGAGCTGCCAGAAACTTCTGTTAGGAAAGATATCGATATCAATCTTCCGAAGACAGTCATCAACTCTATCGACAGTATGGAGGCAATCATCTGGTGAGGACTATGGTGGAATTTGGAAGCAAGGCGTTGATTTTAAGTCGCCGGGTTGGATCTTTGTATCTTCGAGAAGTAAAGGAGGGAAACCGGGAAAAGGTGGAGGAGTTGCAAGGGAAGGTTGATAGGTTCGCGGAGGAGAGGGCGGCCTGGAAGAAAGAGAAGGAAAGTTGGGAGGAGGAAAAGAAAAGGTTGGGAACCTGGAAGGTTCGCTGTTTGGATTCAGAGGGTAAACTTAATAAAAGGATAGCGGACCTGGAGGCGGACTATGACAACTTGAAGTTAAAATATGAGGGTGTTGAAGTGGAGCTTAATGATTTGAAGGGTTGTATCATCCAAGAGCACATCAATGGGTTCCAGAAGGGATTGCGGCAGGCGGCCTTCTTTTATAAGGATGTTGATGCAGCTGATTCAAAGTTTGATGTTAACAAAGATGTGGTTGATGGGCAGCTTGTTAACGAGGCCGAGAGTAGTCCGGAGGAGGAGATAGAGAAGGAGGCGACCGAAGAGGAGAAGGAAGCGGAGATTACCGTGGAAGGTGGCAATGACAAAGCGGCATAGGAATTTTATTTGTTATGATTCGAAATGGTTATTGATTCTATGTTTGTAATAATTGGCACATTATGTTTGTAACACTCTGTACACTACTTTGCTTTACTTTTAATGTGATTAATGCTTTGTGCCTACTATCTTGTTTGTCGAATGCCAATAATCGTGATGTATGTTATGTTTGGCGAACTCGATTGTATGTTGAGGGTGTTCGACCCTGACCGTTTACTTGTTGTAAGGGTGGGGAACTTAACGAATTAACAACAAGTTGAGGGTGTTCGACCCAGGCCGCTTACTTGTGGTGAGGGTGGGGAACTGAAACGAATTAACAACAAGTTAAGGGTGTTCGACCCAGGCCGCTTACTTGTGGTAAGGGTGGGGAACTTAAACGAATTAAGAACAAGTTAAAGGTGTTCGACCTAGGTCGCTTACTTGTGGTAAGGGTGGGGAACTTAAACGAATTAACAAGTTAAGGGTGTTCGACCCAGGCCGCTTACTTGTGGTAAGGGTGGGGAACTTAAACGAATTAACAACAAGTTAAGGGTCGACTTAGGCCTCTTACTTGTGGTAAGGGTGGGGAACTTAAACGAATTAACAACAAGTTAAGGGTGTTCGACCCAGGCCGCTTACTTGTGGTAAGGGTGGGGAACTTAAACGAATTAACAAGTTAAGGGTGTTCGAACCAAGCCGCTTACTTGTGGTAAGGGTGGGTAACTTAAACGAATGCGAGATGTGAAGTAAAGAATGGTCGTAAAGTTGGGAACCCCTCGTATTATTCATTAAATCTGGGGTGCCTCATTAAACCCTCCTCGGCCAAAACCCTCCTTAGGGAAAAAAGACCAGGTGAGGAAAAAGAGTACACCCAGGGTTACAAGTGTTTGGTGTGATACAATACATGTTTTTAACTAAAGTAGAACTTGAGATGGGACACATTCCATGTATTGGGTATTTCTTCCCCAGACAACTGCTCCAGCCGATATGCTCCTCCCCCAGCATCTTCACGTATTCGGTATGGGCCGTCCCAATTGGCAGAGAACTTGCCATCCTTCTTTCTTGCATTGCTGGCCATTCTCCAAACTAAGTGTCCTTTTATGAACGATCTTGGGCATAGGTTGGCGTTATATTTCCTGGCAGCTCTTTGTTTGACGACTAAGTTGCGTATTTGAGCTTTTTCTCTTAGCTCGGGTAGGAGGTCGAGGTGAGTGGCCATGTCTTGATGATTGTGGGTTAAGTCATATAGTTCTCGGCGCAGGGATGGTTCGCCAATTTCAACGGGTATCATGGCATCTACACCATATACTAGGCTGAACGGAGACTCGTTTGTTGCTGATTGAGGGATGCACCTATAGGCCCATAACACTTCTACTAGTTCTTCGGGCAATCGGCCTTTAGCGTTGTCCAGCCGCTTGCGTAGCTCCACTAGGATAACCTTGTTTGCCGCCTCGGCCTGTCCGTTGGTCTATGGGTGTTCAACAGACCTGGTTATGTGTTTGATGCCTAGACCGGTGTAGAATTTGGCGAATTCCTTATCTATAAATTGTCGGCCATTGTCGGTGATGATGGTATGTGGGACACCATATCGGCATATAATATCCTTCCAAACAAATTGTTGGACTTGCTGGGTTGTGATGGTGGTTAGTGGTTTGGCCTCTATCCACTTGGTGAAGTAATCGATGGCTACTATTAAGAATTTTACTTGGCCTTTGCCGGGGGAGAAGGGTGAGGGCCATGCACTAAAGAATCATTTCTTGGTTGAGGTGTGGGGTACGAAGGGCAGCCTTTCTGAAGCGATCAATAAATGCCTGAAGTGGTTCACCTTGTTCTGGCCTGATGCCGAGGAGGGAGATTGTAGTAGTTTGATGTGGGCGGCTACCAGCAAAATGAGTTGTGAACATGTGTGAGAGGGTGTTGAAGCTGTCGATAGAGTAAGGTGGGAAGGTTGTGAACCATTCGAGAGCGGGGCCTTTGAGGGTGGTGGGAAAGGCTTTGCAGAAGACGGCGTCTTGGAAAGTGTACAGGGCGACGTGGGTGATGTAGACCTTAAGGTGTTCGTTGGGGTCGGTTTCACCAGTGTAACGCTCCAGTGTAAAGGGTTCCCACTAAGTGGGAAGGGGGATGTTAGCGATGAAGTCGGTGAAAGGGTGACGACTTCTGGGTTGGTGGGGTGGGAGTGGGTGGGGGGAATGGGATGGTGGACAAGGGTGGGAAAGGTGGAGGTGAAATTGTGAGGGGGGATGTGGGTTGTAGGGAGGTAGTGAGGGTTGTAGGGTGGAATATGAGTAGTATGTAGGGTGGTGGGCATGTTGTAGGGAACTTGAGTGGTGGGGAGGGTGGCAACAGGTGTGGGGGCCGCGGCATGTCCTGGGAGGGTAGAGGGGAAGTGAGTGGGATGGGCTGAGAGGATGGGAATTCATTGGGTGGTGGTGAAGGTGTGCGGGGTAGGATTGTACTCGCTCTCTTCTTCCATGGGCTGGAAAACCGGGGACCTTGCAGCTTCAGATGCTTCCTTGGGCTTTCCCTTTTGAGTGGGATCGGCCTCGATCTTTCGCTTGAGGCGGGAGTTTTCCTGTCGTAGTGCTTCCATCTCATCAGCGTTGCGCTTCTTTAGATCAGCCAGCTCCTGTTGCATCTTGACTTGACCGTCCAGGATGGCGGCCAGATCCGGAGTGAGGTTAGCGGGTCCTGAGGGGCCAGCGTCAACTTGCTTGTTAACTCCTGCTCTACTACGGGTTGAAACCATCTTTGGAGAAAATGGGTAGTAAAGTGTTATCTCGTGCCCCACGGTGGCGTC
>Ga0209589_1006786_pt1 | contig 18786 bp, 7 predicted proteins | sample CowpeawhiteBW_FD_187525 | JGI IMG/M metagenome (GOLD analysis project Ga0209589, IMG submission 187525) | Root nodule microbial communities of legume samples collected from California USA - Cow pea white BW (SPAdes) (version 2) | ecosystem: Host-associated > Plants > Roots > Nodule | place: USA...
TATATTATATTATATTATATTAGTAAGTGCATATATTATAATATTATTAGGTTAATATATAAAATAAATTTATATTTATTATTAATAAAGTGGAATAAATGTAAAAAAAAAAAGAAAAAATAACTCTTAATGAATAAAAAAAAATAACGGTTAGAATGGTTGTATAAAAAGCATGTAAAAATAACTCTTAGTCTTTAAAAAATAAATATCTATATTATAAAGAGTAAATTAGGAATAAGTAATTGTGGCTACAAAAGAGAAAATCTTCTACTTTCACCCTATAAAACATTCACAAGGTCCATTAAAACAAATGGAAAGATCACAATAATATGAATAATATGAAGTGTGACATAGAAGATGGGAATTAACTATAAAAGACATAAAATATAAGTTTCGGATTCTACAATCCATGTGCATTCTAGATTGTATAATCCGTAATGTAAAATTACATTTTGGATTGTACAATCCGTAATGCAAAATTATATTACGGATTGTACACTTCAGAATGTAAATTTGCATTATGGATTGTACAATTTAGAGTTTAAATCTTCATCATAGATTGTACAATCCAGAGTGTAAATTTGCATTATAGATTGTATAATCCAATATTTATAGATTGCACAATCTCAAATTATAATTACAATAGGGGTATAATTGAAATTTTAAAATATATAGGGGTGCATGAAGAAAATATGGGGTTGCAAGAAAAAATTTCTTTGGTAGCTAATTTAGTTACCAAATTTAGACACATATTATAATTTTTTGAAATTATTTTAGTTATTAATGATTTTTAGTTTATAAACTAGTACCTAAATTGATCCCTATATATCGTGACTAATTATTTGTTATTACTAAAATTAGTCATTATTTAAGGATTTTTTTTTTGTAGTGCTTAAATCCAAAGCTTATTAGTGTTCTTATTTCTTCACTACTATCAATTTAAAATTTTTAACAATGAATAATGATTTTATCTATCATTATATGGTGAATTATGTTTCAATTTAACTTAAAGATCCCATATTGAAATAATTGTGAGTTTTTAAAGGAGAAGGATTTTGAATAGAGTTTACAATTATTTTTAAAAGATTTTTACAAATACTCCTATTAGACTTTGGTAGTGAGTAATCTAATAGTTTAATAAACAAGTTCTCAAGTGCTTTAAAAAAATGTTCTATAATGTGAAAAAAATATGTATAATAAAAATATACAACAAACACTTGTTTTCTACATTGATTCATTCTCCATTATAAAAAAGGCAAAGGGTCCACTAATCATAAAGATTATAAGTATTGTGCTATCACTTCTTGCTTACAATAAGTATATAAAACCACTTTTTTTCTCTCTGCTAAACTGCCTCCAAAGTTTAAGCATGAGTATACAAGTTCTCTACAGGTAAAGTAAAATTGTTTGTCTACAAGTTTCACTCTCAAACAAGTAGACATAAAATATAAGTTCTCTTACTTTATGAAATAACTTGACAACAATGAAGAATTTAGAAATAAGTTCTCTCTGTTTCTATAACGTCTAGCAGAAGAAGACAATTGTTAAGCAATTATAAAGAATGAAAGTTTGTGTATTTGTATGTATGTTTAGGAAATTGTCGTCAAGCTTCATTAACATGGAATGATTTCTATTTATAGGTCTCACAAAAATACTTGTTGTCACATAGTGCTTTTGCTTTGTATTTCGCATAAGTGTTTTAGTAAAGATGTTTGAATTTAAGCTCACACTTTCACTTTAAACTTAGAGACACATTTAGCAGTTTAAGCATATGCATCAGTTCTAGCTTTGATTTTCTATATGTCGAGCATCTTGTCAAACGGTATTTATTAACGCTTAACAATCTACATTAGATTAACTAAAACTTGGTATTATTGGTTATCATGATATGCAAAAACAATAACAGATTATTACGAAACTCAAATCTTATCTTATCCCAATCTTTGAACCTTCTAGAATGTACTCTTTAGCTTTATTCGACATGACTTCACATTTTGATGCTTGATGGAACATGTTGGAGATTACCTGAAAAAAAGGCTTCATAAATCAAATCAGTAAAAACTCTCAAAGTCAAATATCAATTTTTAACATTAATGGATTGTGTACCTTTTATTGCTGGGTTCACTATTGTTTATAGGCAATTAATCATGTTTGACTAGTTTTAAGCTAGTTTTAAGTTATGGGTTGGGTCTTAGGCTTCCATTGAGCTCATATGGGGCCATGCTTTAGGTTCCATGCTTTGTCCCAAAATATTTAATTATTTTATTTAAAATTAAAGTAGGCGGATTGCTGGTTAAGAAAAGACCCTGTAGTATTATTTTGAGTTCGACAAATGCCTAGTTGGTGACTTTCTTATAAAGCACCTTTCTTAGCTTTCTAATCCGGTACTGTAAGCTAGCCTTTGGTTCATGACGACTAATTCTGCTGCTATGGTACAAATGTATCTCGAAAATGTAATCCATTTTAAATGATCAGAGAAATACAATATTATTGTATCTATTTTCTGCGACACCTGAATTTGTTACTGTTTTGATGTTGTAAATAAACATACCATAGAAGCCAAAATGAATTGATGCAGTTCTTTGTTTCCTCGTGAGTGATTAAGTGAGAAGATCTCATTGGATTTGGTTCCCATGCACTATGATAGTAAAGTCTTTTCAATGGTGAATGAATTGATGATGTAGTTCTTTATTTTCTCCCTGTGCATGATTAATCCAAAATGACCATTGATGTGTCTCCTCTACCTACTTATATGCTTTGTCATTTTCATGCTGCAAGGTACCTCTTAGGTGGCACTAGATCTGTAATATAGGACTTCTTGCCCCACCATTTCTTCTCTCCAGATGCTGTTTCCCCTTTTGTTTCATCTTGCCTTCAGGACCTAGACACAAGTTTAATACCCTCAAACCATTTCATTCACAATTAGGTTAGCTTTTTTCTCCCACATCAACATTTTGATTCATGTCTTAAAGAGTGGTTCAAAATGCTTCAAATTGTTCACATTTTTTAACCACTAGGATCTAGCTGTTCTGTTAAATTTTCAAATAAATGAAAAGTCAATTGTTATATTATAAAAAATAACTATTGGGTACTTGTAATAATGAGTCACTCTTACAAAATCATGTATTTGTGTAACTCTTTTATCTCATCAATAACTATGTTCACAGACACTTTGCTGACTTTGCATTAGTACTCACAATATTTTAATCTTGCAAAATTTTCTGGCCTTTTTAAAGATTTATTAAATTATTCATTTTACTTTTAATTAATAATGTGATATATATTTCAATTTGGTTTTACTCCTATTGATTTATTTGATCGCTTGATAATACCACCTTGCGGCAAAGTGTGTGAAGATAATGACAAAGTGAACATTAGTCTTTTGAAACTAGCATAGAGAAAACAATTTTTTTATTTTTTATAATTTTAATCGGTTCAGCGACATAACCCACTAGGAATGGAATTTTATATTTTATTTTCCCGCTAATAGTTTACCACACTCTTTGTTATTTCCTAATGTTGTAAAGTTTTTATCTCAAACTAATATATGATTCACTTTAGACATAAATAAAATTTCACCGATAATTATTTTAAGATAAAAAATGTTTTTTTTCCTCTAAATTATTATAAAAAATTGTGCTTCCCTTTTTAAACTAAATTATAAAATATTTAGCCATTTCATTTTATAAAAATCATATAAAACATTTCTATTTAGAGTGCTTTTCATATGACAAACAGATTTATCTTAGTTCCAACTATAGATTTGAGGTAGGACATTTAAAATTTAACGTTACTGGGAACATGTTTATTCCGTTTAATGAAAGAGTGGCACTTTCAGACTAAACAGGTGTGCATCAAATAACTGCTGTGCATAGATACAATGCGAGACCTCAACTTTAGGTAACTTCATTGGTGCAAAAATGTTACAGATGCAGAGCCAAATTGATACATATAGCAGCTGAAACGCAGAAAGATACAAACCATTGAATAAAGAAAATGAAAAAGAAAGAAAAGAACAGTAAAGTTTATATTTAAGAATGAATAATTAAATGAATTATAAACCTACAACAATGTCCAAGAATCAATTATAAAAAAGGAATCGTTTATTGGGTGGGGCAAGGTGGTGAAAAAAGAGCATGTTCCCGACACAAGTGGACAGTGACATATTGTCAATGTAGCATCTCTTGTGGCTAACAAACATAAAACAGAGCCACTTTACAGCAGAAGCTAGTGTACATCCCAACATCAGCGACTGATAGAAATGAAAAAAAAAATGAAAAAGACTTTTGACAAATTTACTTAAAATGCCATTTTTTCCCCTATGATTGAAGTTTCTAACACCTGTGGACTGACCTGTACAATTGTAAACATTTTTTCTTTACCGTGGGAGCATCTTTTTCAAACCCTTGCCTCTAGACATTTATAATTTAATTTACACTTACAACTGACGCAACTTAATCTGCCAGACTACAAAATTGGATCATCCAAATATGCTGATAATTACAAGCAAAACCATTTCCAGCATCTCTCATGCATTTCCACCCGACAAGTAGCGTAGTGTCATTTTCAAATATCATCATTGGAGATCCTGTTGGACCATATAATCTCAATTTCAAGTGTTCGGGAAGAACCATCTTTGTTACCATCATGATTAAGACTGAATAATCCACTATAAACCCCCTCTGATACAACTTTATCAATTTGAATGGTGACTCTTCCAAGTGTTGTCTGCAGAAAAAAGCACAATACTTGCAGTCAGCAATTAAAGCACCTACAGTGTTAGCATGTGCTTGGTCGAAATAGAGGGAAGGTGAAAAAAAGGGTAAAGATTGTTTTCACCCTAAAGTGAAATACATTTATGACAGAAGAAGACAGGGATTCTTCCAGTTATTAACAAAATAACAGTAGTATACATCATAAAAAGAAAGGTAGTCACTCCTCCATTCAGAAAAGGAACTGGTGTGCACTTTCCACACATAAAAATGGAGAATGAGTATATTTATATCACTTACGGAATGAATATCTAGTTACCTTCCCAAAAGTATTCTTGCTTTTGCATATGATATGTAGCTTTTGGCCCTTTGGAGGAACATCAAATGCCCAAGTGAATCCTTCTTTCCATTCGGGAGAAGTACTATGATTCACTACCTAATACAACCAAAAACCATAAACGGTATCAGTAATATTGTACAGTAAAGTTTATTTCTCAGGAGAGACAGCACACAAACCAATTAACAATGTAATAAATAAATTTTGGGCGATGAGAATTAAATCTGCAGTCATGACATCTAAAACTGGAATGGTTCACAGTTAAATTACACCCAATATTAAAGTGAAATTCTATAATCAAAAACTGAATCCTTTTTCAGTCGTTCCAGATTTGAGAAGTAGAAAATTATGACAGGAATGCTAAGTGTAGGGTGCTCCTAGATATATGAATATTTTAAATAAAATGATTTCAAAATTACTTCAATTGTAATCAGCACGGTACTTACATGAAAAATGAGAATAGTAAAAAGTGAAACTTGAAATAATTAATAGAAGAAAAAGTTCAAAGAGAAAGGACTTCGAAGAACAGAAGACCAACAGTTTCAGCTTAAAAATTATAGAAGAATTTCAATAGTATACATTGGCAAAGACATAACATTAGTGTTATGGCATATTTTTCAAATTGACCATGTACCTTGGTTTGTTTTGGAGGACCATTTCCTAGTGTTAACCGGCAGAATGCGTTAGTGCTTCCCATAGTTTGCCTGAGGTTGTTTCCACGCTTAATGGTGACAGTCAAACACCCTGGTAAGCAGTGCAGAAGAGTATCTGCCCTCTCATGGAAACTAGGTGGGCAGGTTTTCATGAGCATTTGCAAAATGGGGATGGCTTCAGCAGCAATCATAGCTTGGGACTTTGCTATATCTATTGGCATAGTTGACCATGACTGTCTTAGCAAGCAAAACGTATCAAGTACAGAGTCCTGAGCCGCTTCACCACCAGATTTAAGTGCACCTACCAAATGAGGAATGCAAAGAGTTGCTGCTTCAGATGTGTGGAGCTTAGGGAAGTTCATGAATATCACATGCAAAGTTTTCAGAACAGCTTCATTGATTGTGGCAGTTGACCATAACTCTCTTTCCAGTGCAGCTGCATAAGAAAAGCATCACAATTACACCCAATCTATATGTATGAAAATTGATTTTTCTCATTAATACAAATTTGAGATTGATACAGTAAAAAGAACTATTTCACTAACTCTAACATTACAGGAAACATTTCTCTGAAATGAAACTAAAAGCAGAAGTCTACGCTGAACAAAAGATTTATACAACGAGAGAAACAAATATAGAAAGGAGAATAATTTATTTGTACATGTTGCAATTTTTAATTACTGTAGAAAACATGCATATGAAGAGTAACTTGGTAATGCCTGCCTCTAAATAAAAAACTCAACAAACCAAAACATATTGTTTTTCTAGTTCCAATAAGTCCAAAATGAAACAAATGCTTAATCACAAGTTGAAGAGTTAGTCTAATAATATTGGTTCAGAGAGAAAAAATAAAAGAATCATTTAAAATAACAAGCATTTCCCATTAACTACTATAGCTATTACTCAAAACATGATCCTTGTAAATAAAATGAATACTAACATGAGGCTGTCATACAAGAATAAGCTTGATCCATGAAAAAATTAAATGAATTTCGTTTTAATCAGTTAAACCAAAGACTACAAATAGATGATGTAAAACAGACATGAGTAGAGCCATGAGAGATATACCAAAAGTAGTTGCTTAAAAGTATGCATCAGTGTGAGGCAGGGACATTGTTAATAGAAGCATTTATGATGTACCTGTCAAAGACCTGATCAACTCATTTGATACATATTCTTGCAGTGTATGTGTAGAAAACAAAAATTTGATCAGTAAAGCAGCTTGCGCAGCAACTTCTGTGTTTGGAGACAGCAGCAATTCTTGAATCACCAGTATGCCCCCAGCTTCTGCGACAGCTCGTCTATTTGTCCTGCTGTTCATGACAAAGTTTTGCAATGCACATATAGCTACCACCTTCATTTCTTCAGTTGGCTGATCTTCAAGTAAACTTATCAATGCCCGACATGCAGAAACAGAGGCACTAGATCTAGCATGTCCTTCATGCTGGGAAAGATCTCCCAAAGCTAAAGCAGCAAGAAGCTTACCAGACTGTGATCTGGTTTGTGGATCCAAGAGATACTGGGACAAAGGTGCTATAGCATACTTAGACACCTTCATCTCTCGTACTCTCACATTGTTAAATAAAGCTTCTAATAAATTGCCAGATGCTTCTTCACAATGATGAGATCTTAACAGGTCTAACAGAGCCTCTATAACTCCAGCTTCCATCATCTGCTCAGCACTTGAAGCATCACTTCTATCATGAACTATTAAAGCATTAAGGGCTATGCTAATTGTACTCTCAAGTGTCGAGTGCAAAAGTTTTACGAGAACTACTACAGGAACTTTAAAGTAGTAATCGGCATTGGAATGTAATACATTAGAAAGAACTAAAGCAGCTGATTCCCAGAGGGCATGTGGTGGCTGAGGGTCTTCTTGAATAATAACCTTTGCAAGCTCAAAAATACCTCCTGCATCAGCAACAGCCTTTGGCCAACTAGTGGAAATTTTTTCCAATGCTTTTATAGCTGTTTGCTGTAAGTTTAATATTCCAATTCCTGCAAGCTGTACGAGGGGCACAACTGCATTCTTAGTTGTAATATCTTGCTGAAAATGTTCCTGTGCAAGAAGATGAGATAACAGTTCTGTGCCAAGCTGCTGAATAGCTTGGGATGGGGATTCCAGAAAAGAAATTAAGGGTTCAATAACTTGACTTGGAGTAAGCTTCAAGGTGGCAAGACTTTGTGGTTTCTCCAATATATTTACAAGTGCTTGTAACGCACTATGCTGTCCCCATAAGTTGAAATCTCGACGGAGCAAAACATGGAAAAGAGGTTCTACAATTTCTGCAGCATCTGAACTTCTTGCAATTGCACTACTATTAGTTAGAATGCGAAAGAGCTCAGATATTGTGGAACACAAAGAGCTAGGTGCTAATTGTAGTAGCTTGAGACAATTATCAACAATGCCAGCTTTCACCATGTCCAGTTTACTTGGAGTCCTATCTTTGCCCAATTTGATAAGAGCAGATACAGTAGCCTCAATAAGTTGATAGTTAGTACCAGAAACCAAGCTCACAAGGAGATCCACAATATTGTAGGCCGCTGCAAGCTCTACCTGTTGTTCATCTTCCAACAATCTCTCAAAAGCACAAACCCCAGACTCTATTGCTGTCTCAGAACCAGACTGCAATAGTAATATAAGGGGTTCTATGCATTCTGAGGCAACTGGGTCTGCTCTGATCTTGCTATTGGCAAAAAGAGCAAAGCAGAGTTGGGCAGCATGGCTCTTCAGTTCCAAGGATGAAGCAGAAGACAGTATTTTGTATAAACATTTAAGTGGGTTTCCTTCCATATCAGTAAGAAGAGATACTTTTGAAGAATTTCCCGAAGTTAACTTGATCAAGGACATGAGAGCAGCCTCCTGTTCATGACCTGACGTCGTGTTAAGCATATCAACCAATGGTTGAATAGCTTGTTTAGCTAATTCTGAGTCTCTAATGTTGTCAGCATCAAAAAGTTCATGAAGTGCTCTTGCTGCACTGTATCTAGCAGTTCTTGATCCAAGACGCAAAACAGCTATAAGTTGGTTCAATGAACTGATTGCTGCTTCGTGTTTAATGAGATCAGAATTGCAAAATAATATTCTCAATAACTCAGATATAGCAGCCTCAGTTGAGTCTTGAGGACTCAAGGACAGGTATTTATTCAAAGCTTCAAGAGCTCCAGCTTCAGCAAGGATTAATTTATTGCTATCACTTCCATCTGCAATGGATATCAAGAGTCTAACAGCAACTGGTGGAGCAGTAGGCCTTTCTGGTATTGGTCTCAGGAGATCCACTAAGAGTGGTATAGATTTCCTGGCAGTAGAACCCACTTTTACATCTTCAATTTCAAAAAGGTGATCCAAAACAACTTGATCAGGGTTTTGTACCAATGAAAATTCTTCTGATAAATCCATGAGATTTGGCATATCTGACTCTACATGCCCAATTATAGTTATCAATCCAGCAACAGCACCAGAATTTGCAATGGCAAGATCTATTCCCATATTGCCATTACAAACAAGACTGGCCATAGCCTGGGCAGCAAAATATTTATCAATTACTTCATCAGATCTTAGCAGAAGAGTGATAGAAGGTATAATGCGCATTGTCACAGGAGATTGAACAACATTTTCATCCTGAAATAAAATGGACAACAGCAAGGCATTGATCCATATTCCTTCTGTATCCTCATATTCTGCCTGTCAAAAGTTAGGTAGGAAATCTATTTAATTCAGTAACAGAAATCATGCCATGAGACAAAATCAAATGGGCAATCAAGATATGTAGACCAGCAACAGAATAACAATTGTATGACCAAAATTCAGAAGAAAACAGAATGTACAACGTGCGTTAATCTTTTCACTCTTTACTTAGGTTTAGAATTCAGTCTTAAGCTCAAGCTTAATGGGCCCAAGTCTAAGTTAAAATAAAATTAGTAATGATTAATTCAAAGGGAGGAAAAAGAATTCTCAAAGAAGCTGTTGAAACAGTATAACACAGTTTAGAAAGCACATATTTTAAAAGTATGAGATAAGTAACTTATATTTTAAAATATAAATTCATATTAATAAAAAGTAAATCAGTATATATTTTGTTGATCCATGTCAGGCTACCCCTAGTTTGGAATCTTCTTCACAAAGCCCAGCCAAAATTCCGTTTCCTGCTAAAAAATGGTCCACCTCAAATTTTAAGATTCCTTTTTCTTTGGCAAAACCTTCTCAATCCTTTCTTCTATATACTGAAGTTTCTTAATGACTTTAAACCCATGTTTCAGTGTGCTATTTATCAAATGATAAAAGTTGTTATGAAGAACACAACACTTTGTTTTCTTTGTTCACCTCTTTCTTCCAAAATCTGCTTCTTCACACTGTCCAAAATTTGGTCCACTTATAAAGATTCTAAAATGCCAATTCATATGACCTCAAAGTTATAGTTAGTTTCCCAATTGCAAATAGATATTTTCTAGAAAGCATAACGCAATGCCACACACAGCATATATGGCATATTTCAGTATTTGCTACTTGCTGGGATATGGATAAGATAAAATTTGTTAGGCTATCTAGAAGACAAAGGGAACTGAATAAGGCAGCATTAATATAAAGCGTATTTCTAATATACCTGTGGATTTGAAGTATATCTTCCAAGTTTGTCTGAGAGAACTTCAAGTCCACCAGCTTCCATAATTGTGAGCTTGCTCTTTATATGGAAAGAAGCAATAACTGAAAGCAACCACATCGCAATAGTGCTTCCCAAGGCAGTGGCAGGATCAGGAATATCAAACTCATCAACTTCTTGAAAACCATTTCTCTCCATAAAACCTTTAGAAGCGAGAACTTCAATTTCTAATGAAGAATACCTAAAACTTTGCTTTATCATTTCAACTAAAGAATATATTAATGGTTTCAGATGCCCTGAAACGTCAAGTGAATCCATTGAAAGCTCTTTCTTCTCCTTAGCAGCACAAATTAGCAAGGCAGACCCTCCAATTTTTACTTCTAGACTGGAGGAGTTCATTATTCTATTAGCCAATGAACCAATGGATCTGGAACTAGTAGATAACAAATCACCAAGAACGGCAGGCTGATCCCCACAAAGTCTAGATAGAATTTTAATTGCCTTGTCCTGCACAAGGGAGGGCCCCTCAGCCAGGCAGCAGACAAGAAGTTCTAAGCTTGACGGTATTTCAGCCAGAGCTGACCATGCAGAGTAATTGTTGCTCACACCTTTTTTGGTCCTGGCTAGCAATGCAATTACTTCTAAAGCATCAGCAGCATCAGTTCCGTCCATATCCATAGCTTTTAACGAATCAACAAGTGCAAGCACAGTGAAACGACATTGAGCACTCCCCTTGAGAACATCACCTACAGGAAAATGCTTCAGTAATTGATGAAGTGCACGAGATGCATTTTGTTTACCTTCCAAGGATCCTTCTGCCAGAACTCTAGTTAAAGCTGAAACAACATCTTCAGCCAGAGCCTCAGCAGCAATAAAAGGATCAAAGAGAAGATTGGCCAACGCAGCAACAGCAGTTTCAGCAGCATCAACAGAGGATGTTTTAGCTAACTTGATTAGTGGCTCAACATCACCCTCTACAATATAAGACATTTTATTTGCAGCCTTGTTCTTTGTTGGACGAGACAGAACACTTAACGCTCGAGCTGATTGAGTGGCAACAACTTGAGTTTTACTAGTCAAAAGCTTCATGCAAGGAAGCACAATCTCATCAGTTGCAAGACTATCACAGATGTCTTGTCTTGTGATAAACAAATCAGCTAGAACTGAAGCTGCATATTCTTGGGTTTCCTCATTCGGTGAATTGAGGACCTGAACTAGAGATCTCAAGCCCTTGTTAGCTGCAGAACCTTTTTCAAGGAGATCATTCTGTGAAGCCATAGTAAGAACATGACCTAAAACTCGGATTATGTGGGCTTTCGAGCTTGGAGAATCCCCCAGGAGCAATGCTAATAGCTGATTAATTGTGGCAGAATCAGCTACTCGAACAAGCTTTGTGAGTGCCATAGCAGAAGCTTCCTGCCCTTTTGGTCCACCACTCTTAAGAAGCCATAAAAATGCTGGTATCGCTCCAGCACTTTCAACACAAGCGCGGATATCTTCACTGTGACAGCACAAACTCCACAGAACATTTGCTGCTTCCTCTCTTGCTTTCTGTGATCCTGTCTCCAACAACTGCACCAATGGAGGAATCCCTCCAGCAGCAGTGATTGCCCACTTGCTGTCATCAACCTGATCAGTTAGGATTGCTAGCAGCTGAACTGAGTACTCTTGATGCTGCTCACTGGATAATCCAAGCAATGATATTAGTAATTGGATACCTTCTCTCTTTTTTATGGCCTCCCATACTCCAATCTTATCACTACACAAGGTTGTCAACGAAAGTATCAGATACTCTTGTACATCAGTGGCAGCCATGGTTATAAGTCCAATAAGAACCTTCTTTGAATCTGCTTGAATGAGCCACTTTGAGAGACAGATGTTTCCATAAAGGCTAGCCATAGCCTCAAGAACACGCTCTTGAATCAGTTTGCTGTCCCGAGGCTTTAAAAGGGTTACTAGAATATCCTCTATCTGAGTTGCATCAAAATGTTTCTCATCGACACCTACTTTTTCCTCAAAGACCATGAGTGTATAAGCAAGAGCCCCAATTATATCACTAACTGGAGCATCAAGGTGGGGAGAACGTGAAAGTTCTCCAAGATATAGTATTAAAGCAGACATGCCACCACAGATATTGGCTAAAGCTCGAGTTGCGTGCTCTTGTAGAGCCTGGCCACCATCACCTTGCATACACTCATTAGAAGGAGCAACTATTGCTCCAATAAGGATTGGAATTCCATCTGCATTAACAATGACCTGTTTAGCCATAGTAGATTTTGAAGAGAGAGCTTCTAGGGCATCAGCTGCACTAGCCCTAACAGAAATGTCATTTTTTGGACCAACAAGCTGAAGTAAAGCTTTGACTGCTCCAGAGTCTATTACTTTGGGGATACTATCACTGAAAGCCAGCATTAAACGTGCCAATAAAGAAGCTGCATTTGACTGAGAAACAGAATTGTCTGAAGACAAGAGCCCCACTATGATATCCACACCTCCAGCTTCTAATGTTGCTTTCCAGTAGCCATCTTTGTCACCACAAAGATTTCTTAATGCTCCAGTAATAAAACCCTCCACAATTTTGTCTTCTTTGTTCTTTGGATTTAGTTGACTCCATAAGGTTGGAACTACACCCTCTGTGACAAAAATTTTCATACCAACATGATCATCAGACAGACCACCTGAGGAAACTTCATATATTGCTTCAGCGGCTGCCTTCCTGGTCTCGGTGGATTCATAGTTTAAAAGTGACAATAATGGTGGGATACAACCACCAAGTAGTACTTTTAACCTCAGTTCTTCATCTTTGCACAGGACACTTAGAGTGGAAGCAACATTAACTTTTGCTAGAGATGTTCCATTTCTGAGAATGTTTATGAACAATGGCATGGCTTGGGCATGAGAACCTATGAGTGTTCTAGCATCCTTTCTTCTCCGAGCAATACCTAGTAAGCGTGCTGTAATAGTTTCTTTCTCAACCGGTGATGACAAATTGGCATGCAGTTGCTCCACAAAATTAGCAACTGTTGCCATTGTAGATTCTGGATCATCCATTCCCATTGCCTCATTAAATTCCCTGCATAAATATTCGGTGGCCACTTGTTAATATCTATTTTCACATTTGAGAGTGAATGATGTAATGCCAAACTCAGATAAGTCATAACCAATCATTCCTTCTATTTGAATAAATTTCACCATAAACACTTATAAGAAGGAGGGAAAAAAAATTCTTTTGTAAATTAAAATTAGCTAATGTATAAGCTACTTCATAGAAACTCACTCATAATAGCTTCTTCAAAAGTTGAATTTAACTTGCGCCCAAACTAATTTTCACCTACGGGAGAAACCTATTGTATTTTTCCTTCTCATTTTTTCTCCAATAAGTCCTTGTGGATCTAAATACTAGAACAGAACATTAAGTACTTTTATTTACTAAAAGGTTTAGCACCAATTATCACTAATGTTATTTGAAGTTTTTATATCATACTTTCACCAACAATAAATTCCTGATGAACAAAATTAAAATTACTGACCCAGGAAGAGAGGCAGAATAGATGGACTGTCGCTGTTCATTAGAGGGAGACTTTGACATTTGCACCAATTCGCCAGGTTACCCTCCTTGCTTGTTGCCTGAAAATTCACATATTCTAAAAATGAAAACCAAAATTCCGAAAAAGCAATTCACATATGCAGTTAGTTCCTCATGCAAGACCAGTTGATTCCTCATGCAAGACCAGTTGACAGACACACTGTTTGAAAACATTTTTACTAGAGAGAAACCTACTTTAAAACTAATCACACACTGCCAATTGCAACAAGATCAACAACATCACTCTAGCTAGACCACATCAATGCGCAATCCACAAACTTTTACACTAAGTGATCCAAAATCCAAAGCATCCATCCATTATCTCAGTGTTCCTAAGTTTCACATTTTACATTGAAATCAAGGTTTTAAAAACCAATCCACGGCCGTGATTTTTCCTGCATCGACAAGGTGTTCTTAGTGACGCAATCGCCGCATCGGTTGCATTTGTCCGTAATTTCCCGCAATATCAAGAAATGAAACGAGATGGCGACCGGAATTTAAAACCCAGGTTGCAATGCCACATTTCACAACGCAGCACACTACAGAGGAAACATGTCCACATCAAACACACACTGCTACAAGCAAAAAAAATAAAAAACACAAAATCAGATGAAGCCAAAAGAAGCTACCTTGCTGAAATGCAAATGCCGCAGAACTCCTCACTCCTTCCACTACCTTCGGCGCCAGCACATCTTCAATTCCGTTCAAATTCCCGCGAAACAAAGGAACAGATCAAAAGCTGAACCGTATTCAGATCTTCACAAGGAACAATTGAACAAAATCAGATCCAACCAGCACAGATCGTTCGCAGAAGCTAGGGCACAGTGAGACAGAGAAAAGAACGAATCGAATCGAAAATTACAAAACGAAAATTAACTACTCCCATCTATACCTCGAAATTCAGAAGAAGAAGAAAAAGACGCAGACAAGGAGCTAGTGAGAACAACGTGAATGGAAACGCAACGAACACAGAGGGAAACGAAGAGTGTGTGAGAAGAGTGTTAGAGAGTGAGTGTGTGTATATGTTTCTCAGTCTTTTCCTTTCCTTTCCATGGTTTTTGTTTCTTCTTCTTCTTCCTTGTGAATCTTTTTATTTTATTTTTCATTAATAGGGGATTATTTATTTATTGTTGTATTTATTTTTTGATTTATTTATTGTAACAGTAGAATAGTTTAGTTATGAGTTTTGACGGCGTGTAGCATTTGAGGGGGTAAAATCCGAAACAGGTTGTACTGAAAGTCTTGGTGACAGTTGGTTCGCCCTTCTTATTATTATTACTTGCATCTATGACTGACTATCACTCCAGTTTTAACATATTTTTTTTCTTGTTTGGGATTTGTGCATTTTTATTTTTGTTTATGCTGTGATTTTAGATCTCTCCTGGTCACTAAAACATTAATCATTTGATTAAAATTAATAAACTAATATTAACAATTAAAATATATAATTTTATAATATTAAAACTAAAATAGAATATAAGTCTAAAAGTTTAATTCAAATTTATGTTTGTATTTACAGTAAACTGTACATTAATACTTATGGATTATGACAAGCTTCCATGTTAAGTGAAATAAATATTACAGTTAAGTAGTTCTTTTCTTAAATTATTTTCAAAAGTTTTATTTGATTTTTAAAATAAATTTATACATATTTTTCCTAGGTGTTTATGAAAGTTAAAATTTCACAATAAATTATAATATAATATTTTATAAGTTATAGGGACAAAATATATATTAATTTAATTTATAAACTAAATATAATTTTTGAAAATAGTTTAAAGATGAAAAATATATTTAACTTTAGATATTAATATACTAGGTTAATTTTTTTTATTAAAAGAATTATAATTGTGATTTAGTAATTATTTTGATAAACAAGTTTATTAGCACTTTGATATTTTTAAAAACATTTTTATTGATTTAACATTGATTTTTATCGGTTTAATATTAGTTGTGTGCAAAACTAGTTTTACCTAGTAATGTCAAAACCATTTGTACAGGCTGTATCTGGTTAGGGATGTCAATAAAATTCGTATCCGTGGTATTCGTGGATAAAACTCATAATAGGTAAGAAATGAATATTAAAAATGGATACTTACTATCGCAAATATGGGTATTTTTAATACATGCATGTTAACGGGGCGGGTACGGGTATCATAGTATCTGTACTCGTAGATACCCATACCCACTAAACTTTAATTCACAAAAATACCCTTATATATATATATATATATATATATATATATATATATAAGTAAAAAATATTCTAACCTAATTTTTTCTAAAGTTGCATATCTTGTCTTTTGTCTTTATTCTTCCTGCTTCAAGTATTGGTACGTTGTCTTCTTCCAGGTACACCCCATGACATTTTTCTCTTTCCTTTATTTGAAATTGGGCATATACATCAAACCCTATATAGACACTTACGTTTATGGTATGCTTGTTGTCAAATGATGAAATCAAAATAATAATACTTGGCACGTGGCAGTTGAGGTTTATTATTTGTTTATTTTGTTTATTTTTCAAGAATCAATTGGAGAAAGTGAGCTTGTTGATCAAATCACTAATTAAAGAATTTTCATTGTGTTGAACGTCATTTTATATTTACTTTTACAATTATTTGGACTTGTATGAATTTGAGTTTATTTGAACTTTATTTAAAATTTATAACAGTGATGTATTTTATTTTATTTTATTTGAATTTATGATTAAATATTTATTTTTTAAACAATTTTGTAAATACATGTGGGTACCTATGGATACCCATGGATTTGAAAAAAAATAGGCGAGTACCCGCATAACAGATACCCGACAAATATGGGTACGGGTACAGGGCAGATATTTATCCAACGGGTAGGGTACGAGGGAGCTACTACCTGTACCATACCTGCCTCGTTAACACCCCTAATCCTGATAGGAAATTTATATTGAAAATGAATAATCGCAAGTAATAGACACGGTTATATAGCATGTTAACGGGGCAGGTACGGGTATCAAATATTTGTTGGGTATTGGGCTCTCTTCCTATATGGAGAAAATGCCCAAAACTTGATAAGCTCATGTCTCACTTAACCCAGTGGAGAGGGGGTTATAAAATAAATAGAGAGGCAGAACAATACAGTCAGAACACACTAAAAACCCTAGCACATAGAGGGAGAGGTAGAAGGAAATTTTGTTCACGTTTTCACATAGCTGCCATTGTAAAATTGGTACTGCGGATTCGTTCACCGTTGGATCGAGCTGAAATTCTTACAGCAGGTTCGAAATTAATTGCTCTTCATTCTGATCGGTCGGATTGTTGATACGACGTCTAAGTTGGGAGATATTAATTTTGCACTACAGTAGTGATTTTATAGGTTTTTCTTCTCTTGTTCTTCTCTATTTGAAAACTTTGTTGCTTTGTTATTTTGTTGGGTGTTGGCACTAATTTGTGTTGTTGATTGAGACTCTTTTGTACTTTTGTTGATCATAGTGGAGTTATTTCTTTGGTCTGGACGACTTATGGTTTTTACCCTTGATTTGAGGGGTTTTCCAAGATAAAAATCTTGATGCCTTTATTTTGTGCCTTTGGTGATTTATTATTGCTGCTCTTTGATTGTTGCTCCTTATAGATTCTTGCAAGTTAGGGGAAATTATATCCGCTGCATTCTCTGGTATATTGTTTGTGTTGTTGTTTTTCCCATCAGAGTGGCATAAGAGCTCTTGGTTGGGCTATATTTACTTGCTTGAATGATGGAGGCAAATGCAAAGATGGTTGCTTTGAATGGTACAAATTATCATTTGTGGAAGGGCAAGATGAAAGATTTATTATTTGTCAAGAAATTGCATCTTCCGGTCTTTACTACACTGAAGCCAAATTCTATGTCTAAAGAAGAATGGGACTTTGAGCACCAATAGGTATGTGGTTTTATTCGGCAATATGTTGAAGATAATGTTTAAAATCATATTGCTAATGAGACACATGCCAGAGCTTTATGGGAGAAGATTGAGTCTTTGTATGCTTCTAAGTCGGGCAATAATAAATTGTATTTGTTAAATTGCTTGATGAATTTGAGGTACAAGGAGAATTCTTCTATTTTTGATCACTTAAATGAGTTTCTAAGGCTCCTAGATCAATTGTCAGGAATGGGCATAAAGTTTGATGACGAAGTTATGGGATTATGGTTGCTTAATACTCTACCAGAGTCTTGGGAGGTATTTCGGGTTTTAATTACGAACTCTGCCTCGAATGGTGTTATTTCTTTTCAGATGGCAAAGGGCGATGCTCTTAATTTAGAGATGAGAAGGAAGGCACATGGTTCTTCATCTCAGTCTGAGATGCTTGTTACAGAAGCTAAGGGGAGAAGTCAGAAAAAGGAACATAAAAGTGGTAGAGAGAAGAGTAGGAGCAAGTCCAAGTCAAGATACAAGAATTTAGTGCCATTTTTGTCATAAAATTGGGCACATTCAGAAATACTGTTTTAAGTGGAAAAAGGAGAACAAAGACAAGAAGGGCAAGCAGAGAGAGAATGACCATGATGATGATGATCGTTTCACTACTGCTACAGATGGTGATCTTGTTCTTCTTTGTGACTTTGAGTCCATTAATCTTGTATCTGATGAGAGCATGTGGATTATTGATAGTGGTGCTACACTGCATGTTACTAGGAAGGAGTTCTTCACATCTTACATTTCTGGTGATTTTTGAGTGTTGAAGATGGGTAATGATGGTGAGTTTAAAGTGATTGGTGTTGGTGATGTTTGCCTGCAAACCAACATGGGAGTGCAATTATTGCTTAAAGGAGTCAAACATGCTCCGGATGTCCGTTTTAATTTAATCTCTGTGCAGTTGCTTGATGATTGTGGTTATGACAATCACTTTGGTTCTAGTAAATGGAAGCTCACTAAAGGTAACTTG